>ERZ781398.1913-NODE-1913-length-18540-cov-4.009900_pt1 | contig 18540 bp, 18 predicted proteins | sample MGYA00433077_ERZ781398 | MGnify/ENA primary metagenome ERZ781398 (study PRJEB29847, sample SAMN06458254) | wastewater metagenome | isolation source: Wastewater bioreactor | place: South Africa: Cape Town | study: EMG produced TPA metagenomics assembly of the... | reverse complement strand
AAATCATGATAAATCTTTTGATTTTGATTCTGTTGTTGTTGTCGACGATGACGAGCATGTTTTTCACTCAATGTATCGAGCGAACTCGAACGAGATAATATTGTACTTAGAATCGCGCTTGAATTTTCATCTTGTTCACCTGGATGATAATCTTTGTAGAATGGCCGATCTATATAATAGACTTTGCCTGTTGGCATTAATTCGTATTGCAAAAGACGACGTTGAGTTTTTTGTAGACTAGCAACTGCTCGTCGTTGTCGTTGATATGGATTTAAATTTGGACGTGGTGGATACGGATATTTTTCTTCACTACTCTCATCTTTTGTTTTCATTATTTGACGATTATTTGTCGTTGTTAATAGACGATTGGGTGTTTCTTTTGTCGGTGGAGTACGATTGTTCACTAGTGTAGAAGTCGAATTCAAGATTGGTTGATCATTTAACGACAATGTTGATGATGATGTTGTACTTGAATCGCGAGTTGTTAAATCATCGAGTGTAGATAGAACTAGAAAAGATTGAAAGAAACATTGATAAGAATTGAATGGAAGTGATTGATTTTGGGGAGACAAAAAATGATAAAACAACAAATAGACATGACGAGAGGAAGAGGGTGACATTTAGATAATACCATCGCCTGAACTAAATGTTCGATCGTCACTCGATTCATCGATATAAGCAAAATTAGATTCTTTAGCATGTCTAGGAGGATGAAGAAATTGATGATGAGACGGAGACTTGTCTGCTCTTGTAGTAGTAATAGTAGCTGCTGCTGCTGCTGTTGTTGTCGGTGGTGGTGGTGGTGGTAGTAGTGGAGGTGGCGGTGGTAGAGGAGGCGATATTTGTGATGATGTTGATCTGTCATTTGTCTCACCAGTTGGTACGACAATTGTCTTAGTATTTTCGATTGATGGTACCAAGATCAATTCATAATTTTTATTATGTATTGGTGATTTATCATTAGCGTTAGTAATAGTTATAGTTTCTGATATTGTTATTGACAAACCTGTATCAAGTTTTGTATATGTCACCGTTGTATACGTTGTTCTCGATGGTTCTTGTTGATCATTGACTGTAGTTTGTTCTGTCATGATGAATTTACCTGAACTTGGTTTATCATCATCAGAATCTTCAGTTGAATTTCCAGATGTATTTGTATTTAATTTAATCGAAACAATACTTCCACCAAATAATGTTTTACCAACTAATGTTCGATTGAGATACGAACTTAGTCGTGTTACATTCTGATATCGAGTAAAGCCAAGTACGAAAATTGAAATAATACTTCCATTTCGAAAGCTAGTTACACTACAAGTCGAATAGTACAATGCATATTTCGTTTTTGTATCAGCAAGTGTCGTTCCGATCTTAAAGAAAGAAAAAAAAAGAGAAAAACTGATGATTTTGCTTGAAGAGAAAGAGAAGATGACTGGTCGAAACATGCACACGCTCGAACTAATTGAATTTTGTTACTTGTTGCATGCACATTCTATCTCGATAGTTGCATATAGAAATCAAATTGGCTATACACTGGAATAAATAATCGAGAAGCAAACGCTCGATCGATCGTTAGATGAACATGAACGAACGATAAACAAGAGGAGTAATAGAAAGATTCTTCTTGTTCTCTTTTCCGAAAAAACTACTTGTAATAATCCTAATCTATCTTCTTTCAATTTCTTGTCTACATGCGTATGTGTCTGCCTGCCTCATCTTCTTCTTTTCTTATTTAACAGTTACTCGGCTGTAATCAAGCGTAAATGATACATTCGACAAGAATAGTCAATCAATGAAATGAATAAGTAATTGTCTAAATGATATCAAGGGAATTAAACGTAAATAGAACTGAGTTGTCTTCGTGTGTATATGTGTCTGCTTTTTTTTGAGGGTGTTTTCAATTTCAATTCCGATCGATTTGAATGAAGAAAAAAAAAAGAAATGCGAGAAAATGAAAATCATTTGATGTTTTGATCCACGAGAGATTTCGAAGGAAATCTAATAAACTAAAGAGTTTAGTATACAAATATTGATTTAGTGAAAAAAATACCGAGATAATCTTATTACTGAAACTTACCAATGAACAGAATTCTCTTTTATAAGTTTTTGCTAGAGTCGATGATGGATCGAAAAGTAATGGATCAAATACAGCACGAACAGAAACACTTCCAGAATAATAATCTGTTGTTGTTTGATCGGCTTTTTGAACTTAAAAAAAAACACACGAAAGATAATGATTGATAATAAAATTACAAAATGAAGAAAACCTAAAGTAACAGCAAGGACAACAGCTGCGACAATGGCAACGAGAACAACAGCTATAGATGAGCCGATAAATATTCGACGGCGTGGTGCACGCGAACGAGAATTGGATGTTGTCGGTTGATCTTCTTCATTTTCGCTTCGACCTGGTCGACGATAGGAAATTAATGGTTGAGGAATTTGACCGTTCTGTAATTCAAGTGTTGATATCACAGTTTGATAATATTGACGTGAAAGAGGAGGAGATGCATGCACAGCTCGGCCAGCAATACGTTTCCATTGTTCTAGATTTAAAAGAACAAAAAAAAACATCCATGACTCAATGTATCTCGAGAATCTATTTACCAGTATTATGTAGACCGGGCATTTCGTTTAGATGTAAATCTGTTAGAGCTGTATCGGTAACAACTTCATCGAACATTTTTATTTCCTGTCGAACTGTATGTGGATTTCGCTAAGATTATTTTGAAGATACAAAACAAAAAAAAATAACGATTGATCAAAAAAGAAAAATCAATGATTTACTCGATGAAGTTTATCTTCAGGAATAGGTGGTAAACGTCTCGGTGGTAGTACTCGTCGTTCTTCATCTAATGACATTGCTATGTTTTCTTTTGTTGATATTGAAAATGATCGATCAATGTACAAGTTTTTTAACGTTTCATTTGCGCTGGGCACACGTTCGTTAAGACTGAAGAAGAAAAACAAAAGAAAAAGACTCAACTGACTCTTCAATAATTGTTCTTTCTTGCATTCACTCATTTCGGATTAACATTTCAAAAGAAAAATATTAGTAATTTAAATGTCAACGACGCCAACTCACGTATTCTGTTGATCATTATTCAATATCTTCTGTCGTTTCCATCGTAATGGTGGTCCTGAATTTTTGTCATCTTTTTCGTCGTCACTACTGCAACTACTGAGAACAATAGTCGATGATGTACTATTATTTGACTGAGGATCAAAACGAATATACGATATTTCGGCATCATTGTCATTGCTTCGTTTCATATCGGTTTCGTTGCTTCCATTCATGTCTTTGTTTCGTCTTCAAAAATCTTTCAAACTGTTTTTTTCTTTTCGATTTCGGCTAATGATGTCAATGGAATAGTAGTAAGAAACGAAATTGAAAATTGCTTGTGCAAACAAATACACCCCATATTTCTCTCTTCTTGTCTTGTTTTTTTTTTTATTTTTTTTTAACTCAATAATTGCACTTCAATAATGTAAGTGCTGGTAAAAAAGAACAACAACAACGACGACGACAACGACATGAAAAGATTGTGAGAGAAAAAAGAAACGTTTAACTTATCAATTTGGAGTTCAAATCAGTAGACATACACAGCTATCTTTTTATTTATTCGTATATAAAAGTTGTGTGAACAAGACTTAACGGAATGTACTCTCAAACCATTTGAAAAATCAATAGTTGATATTACAGAATGAATAAAATGCAGATGTAAGTCGTACTAATAGTATCTTGATAAAGTCGAAGATAAACATTCTTCTCAATGCATACTTATCGTTATTATCATAATTGAAACAGAAATAATTTAATGAAAAATAATATTATTCTACATTATTAACATACTTGTTGTATTTGTATATGTCATCAATAGACAAGAAAAAAAATAATCATTACAAGTTAAGTACAAAAAGAAAAATGATCAAACGAGACAAATCATTTATGATTTTGTTGCTGCCTGTCTGATTATTAGAAGAAGAAGAACTAAACAAGCCAGTTTGTCTAGACTAATTTTTAAAATTGAGCAAGCAAACATGCTTCGATTGACGTAAGTTCTCGACTATAAACTCGTAGTTCATCAAGATAGCCTTGTAACGTAGTATTAACATCAGTTGGATTACTGCAACGCGGCGAACCGAGTAACATATTGCCAAAAGTTAAGAAGTCTGCAGTTCCACTTGCTGAGTAAATCTTAGCAGCTGACGACGAAGCATATAAAACTCCATTAATATATAAACGATCCCCATTAGTTGGACTATATGTTTCAACAACATGTATCCATTGATTATTGGAAACGACAGGACCAACTGTTGTGATTGAACTGGCTGCATTATAAACTCGACTAATTATTGTACCAGTTGAATTAAAATTAATAAATGGTGTACACCAACTTAGACCTTTGAATAAGTTTATTAGATACGTACGTATATAGGAATTCCTTTTTTTTCTTTTGAAAATAAATTTCTACCTGAACTATTCGCAGAGACATGTACGAGCGCGCCTTTTACAATAGGATATACCCAAAAAGCAATTGAATACGAGTAATTTGATCGGCCAAGACTAAGCAAACCTCCGACTTGAACATATGAACTCGAACCTGACAACGAAACAGCTTGATCTCTTCGACCCGTTGTAAACAATGCTCCAGAATATGTCAAAGATAAAGAATTTGGACCACTATCTGTATAATCTCCATCAAATGGAAAATGAGCAACTAACGATACATCGTTCGATATTTCACATGAAGTTTTAGCATATAGAAATATTTTAAATTCATCAATATAACCTGAATAATAGGGTCGACCTATTGTTCCATCGATTTGAGCATATCCAATAGTAGCTGATGCATTTGTTCCTAAATATGGCCCAATACCAGTCGCTGAACTTGCATCAAGAACACCATCGAGATAGATCAATCGTTGTCGGTTAGCATTGTCATAGACAAATGTTGCGTGATACCATCTTGAGTTTTGTAAGACCGCGGTACCTATTGTATCATCGCCATAAAAACCCATATAAAGCCTACCGAGATGTGTCATTAAAAACAAACAATGCCGGTACGTATTTGATTGACTTTGTTGTCCAAAAAATGCATTATCTTGTGTCGGAACTCTTGTTAAATAAAACCAAAATTCAATTGTAAAACTTCGATTATAAAAATCCATTGGCGGTACTGTTAGTCGAGTGAGATTCGGAGCATCCAGACTGATAGCACTGTCAGCATAACCATTCGTATAAGTTACTGAACCAGAACTAACAGCTGAATAAGTGCCTGTTTTATCATTGGTATTTGATTCGAATTTATAGTAGGCAATGGGAGGTTCAAATACAGGAGGCAGCATGACACAAGCTACACCACAGACTGATGTACTTGTCGTTGTTGTGGTTGTTGTTGTTTGAGTTGAAGTGGAAGTACTATCTGTCGTTGTCGTAGGTGCTAAACGTAGAAAAATGATTTTCAAATCATCTACTTAAGAAAAAAGATGTTACTTGTTTCTGTCTCAGTTGTACTCGTTATTTGTGAAGATGTGATTAAATTATTAATCAATAGAATTGGTAATGCAATAGCTACTACAGCAAGTAGAATCAAAACAAGTACGAATGCTATTGTTCGTGGCCATGTCGCACATCCTAAACATCCAGTTTTTGTTTTCTCAGTCACAACATCAGATAGTAATTGATTTTTTGTTAAAGTTGGCGATGGTACAGGCGACGTCGATTCCCATAAATGTGGTTGTTGCAATTCCAATGATGAAGATAACTGATTCACAAAACAAATAAAAATCATTTTTTCAGCAAAACATCTCTCTCAGATACTCACACGACGTGAATTATCTATCGTTATATCCCAATTACTAACTCTTGTCGAAGCTACAGTCTAAATAATCAAAGAGTCCACAGAGCAGTACGTTTTCTAATTCAAAAACATACAGTATGCTGATTGATCATGCTAATAAAAAAAAGTGACTTTTACTCAACTGATCCTTCTTTTTTATTATAAAAAGAAATGAAATCTTTGCAATGCACGAAAGATGAAATTCAATCTTAGTGCACGCTGATGAAAACAAAAAAAAATCAGACAAAACAAGAAAAAAACTGAATATCACAGTCGATGATTCTGTTCTTCAGGATTTTTTATTGATGGAATTGTTGACGCATCCATTGAGCTTGTTGTGAAACAGGTAAAAATGCAGTTGGCTTACGAATACCAATAACACCACAAGCAATACGTTCACCGGAATCACTTCAATTTCGAAGAAATTCAATAATACATCAAACTAAAATCGATTTTCTTACCCTGTTTTCATGCTACGTTCATTCTGATTTAAACCAAGATCATCTTCACGTTCATGAAGAACAAGAGCACGACCAAAGTACTAAATAATAGAAAAACAACAATAAATACAGCAACACTAAACAACTCACTCCATCAACGCCAATTAATGATGCTCGAGGAATTTCAATAAATACTCGTGCATTACCTAATTGATCACTGACAACATTGCCGAAATCGCCCCAATGACGTTCAGTGCTTCGTTCGCTGCCATGCTAAAAGTTTTTCAAACAAAAAACAAATCGAATCGTAGCAACACAATTTACTAACACGTTGAATATAGGGATTGAAATGTGCGCCAGCACTTAAACAAGCATTTGTAAGATCACCTTGTTCGTGAACATGTAAACCGAAACGACTGTTTGGTTTGAGATTAAAGATAACTCCTTCGATAATAACTGGTGCTCCTTCATTTTGTTGAGTGAGTGTAACCGAGCCAAAAGCGTCATATTGAGGTGCTGATTGAAGTAAAACAACGCCGACTAATGGAAAGTCAGCTGAAACAAAACTTGTGATGCATAAAGCAAGAACTAAACAAGTCAAAGACGAATGCATTTCTATCGATAAAATTTAAGAAGAAAAGTAAGATTAAATCGTGAATCGAACGATTTATATACACAGAATACGAAGAAAGATATCGATATCGATATCACTACGCCCTAGATCTATCTCAGATCAAGGATTATCCAGTCATTTCGATATATGATTCGTGGTTTTTTTTTCTTTCTAAATAACTATACAATTTATTTTCACAAACACGATAATAGAGATGAAAATACAATTTAGCATTTTTTTTGGGGGTATTTTGTTCTCTGAATTTAATCTAACACAAATCGAATTATTTATAAAGTTAATTACGAACTATACACGAATATTTCTCTCTCACGAACGAAATGCACGAAGAAAAAGAATTTCTATTTTCGAAACGATCGGCCCGGTGTCGCAAGTGTATTCAATTGTTGTTGTTGTTGTTTCTTAATCGTCGTTGTCGTATTATTCATCGCACTAAATTGTCCATAGCCCGATGATTTCACGTTTTTCAAAACGACTCGTTTCGTTGTCGTTGCAATTGCCGATGCTGTCGTCGTTGTTGTTCGCATTGGTGTCGCATATTTCGATGCTGGCATTGTCGTTGTTGTTACCGGTTTATTTCGAAGTGGTGTGAGAATATTTTTATTTGCTGATGTCGATGAAACACTTCGTTGAACGATTGTCGATTGAACTTGTTGAGGTTTACGAATGCCGGTGGTTGTTGTTGTTTTGTTGTAACGCAATGGAGTTGAAACACCGCCATCGTCCGACATATGACCGTTGCTTGCCCAACGATTACCGGCACCGCCACGGATCCATTTGGCGTTGTTTTCGTTGTTTCGACAGCCGGGTGAATCTAAATTCACGGATTACGACAGAGAAATAAAAAGAAAAAATGCGTACCGGTTGATGTTGATCGACGTTTCGAGAAACGATTTTCGGATAAAACCTAAATGATAAAAACAAAAGTGAATCTTTTAAACAATAATCGAAATTCATTCATACGAGAGATTTTAAACTACGAATTTCGTTTTTACATTGAGCCATTTCTTTGAACAATTCTTTCATTTGAACTAAATAAAACAAATCGATTGAAATTCTCGATTAAAATCTTCGATAAACAAACCTTGTTCAGGTTCTTGTTCGAATGTTTCATTTTCATCTTCGATCGGAAGCATTTCTTTGACATAAATAATTCCACGATTTTCATCGATAATTTCAATTGCATCATCAGTCGAAAAGCCTGATTCAACAATATAATATTCCTTTAAAAAAACAATCAATCAATCAATCTTCTGCACACATTGTCGAACTTACTTTGCATGGTAACGAAATCGGTAATTCGTCATCACGAATTCTAAACCAAAAACAGTTCGTTTTTTCCACAAAAGAAAAAAATCTATTCAGCATACGTTTTCGAATATTTTTCATCGTTATGAAATTGAAACAATGATAAAGGTCCGTAGGTATATTGACCATCAGCTACGGCATAAACAAGTTTATTATTCGGATCGGCATTGTGACGATGTTCTAAATGAATTTCATGATGAATAATCTTTCGAACGAGCAACTCAACTCAAATCTACCTAAGATAGCAAACGGAAAATCGAATGGAATTACAATATGTGTCGAATCCATAGTTAGCAGACAATGATTGAGAAAATGAACGCTGAGATTTAACAATGAACATCGTTGAAACAAAGAACCCGCAAGTTTTTTTGTCGTGTGTGCGTTCAAATGAATACGAAAAAAAGACAATCGTCGAGTTTTAAAATCTAAAATATTTTTTTATTTCGTTTTTCTGATTGAAATTTTCGACAGAAAAAATATTTTTTCTTTTATTCAGCGAAAATAGATGTCACCAGAATGTATAAATATATTTCTGTTTTCCACCCGATAATATATAATAATAGGCATCTATTTGAAAGATTATTATTTCTCACCGAAACAAACGAAAATAAAAATATAACATAGGAAAAAAAACGACAAAGCATATTGTCAACTAATAATCGCAAAGAAAAAAGCCTAATCGAAGCAAAACTAATAGTGTCCGTTTAATAAAATAGACAGTCAGGCGGCAAAAGAAGAGAAAAACGAAGATTATATTTGTTGTTTGCTTTTTGTTTATACATATTAACACAGACACACACATACACGGATATGCATGTAGACCATTTCGTCGTTTATTAATAGGAATTCTATTGCATAGCAGAAGTATTTATAATTTGTGTGAATGTGGAATGTTTGAAGAGAAACAGATGAATTGTTTTATGGTTCTTCTTCGATGGTTTTCAATTCTTTACGACGACGTTCTTCGTCTGAAAATTTCGACGAGATAAATTTTGTTTAATTGAAATTTAAAATCAAAACAAACCTGCTTCTCGGACCCAACGTTCTCGATTTGATTTCAAGTAGTCTGACCATGGTCTTCGAACAGCTGTCGGTCGTGGTATTGGCGTTGTCATTGATAGAGGCAGTTTTTTGTCAGTTCTAAGCAAAACAAAAACAACAAAAAATAGTACAAATCTGTTATCAATTTTTCTTCCGTACGCATTGTCGTCATTCGATGATGCTGCTGACGACGATGGTGTTGGTGATGATACTGTACTTCGCTGTGGAATCATTGGCGATGTAAGTTCAGAATCGGGAAGAACAAATGATTTTAATACTTTTTCTAACATATCACCCATAACAATAAACGATGGTTCAACGATATATTGAATAAAACCTTAATTAGAATCATCGTCGATTTTTTTTTCTTCTTTCGAATTCAACTAACCAATTTGTGATTCAGCAACAAGTGTGTTCTCTCGATCGCATAAAGGTGAACATGGCAAGCCTAATTCTTTTTCTTTTTCACCCTGTTTAAAAAATTCTTCCATGAGTGATTGTGTCCAGGATTGATGAATTTCCCATGGTTTGCCCGGATGACTTATATCAGCACAATGAAGAACAAGCGCCAATGCTTTAGCTTTTTCAATACTAGAAAATAGAATACATCGTTTTAGTTTCCAGTTCGTGCTCTTTGTTTTTCAAAAACATACTTCTCCGGCATACTTAAAAGACTTTTCATCGTTTTAAGTTGTGTAAAATGAGAACTCATATCTGTTGCAAGCACCATTTCAATAACAAGGTGTCGAAAATTTCTTTCAAATTAACAAAAAAAATATATATATTAGTTTTAGTGTTGAGTGTTCTCACGTACTTGTATTCATCGGAAGTGAATTCAGAAAGAATATTATAATCGTCTATTCTCATTATACGAAATGCTGCACTAACATGATGATTTTCTAGGACAGCACGATCATTATAAATCAACGCTACATCCGATCTTGATTGAATATGAAAATTATTCGATGTTCCTGTATGTTCAAAATCATGTATAATTGCTGCGATAAACATTGCAAATAATTCATGATCATTCAACCAATTCTAGTAGACAAAATAAAAACATTTCGCAATGGATTTGTACGATCAAATCAATGAAAACTTCAAGGCAACTACAACTACAAGCTACTTGAATTTCGACTAAGAACTAAGATGATCAACTACAAAAACTAAAATAAACAAATAAACTCCGTTAACCTCTACCATAAGACCAGAACTGTAGATGATTTGATAGGTGGTTTGAAGAACATCAGCAGCATGTATAAGATTATGATATGGATTTCGATATTTGCTATAGCCACTTTCCATTTGTTCGAGAAAATTTTGTAAAGCTGTGATAGAAATCTTAAAAATGACAAAACGAAAAACGAGATCATTTTCAATAATTTCGGTTCTTTTTCTTTTTTTTTTATTACCCGGAGTTTATTTGGTAGATTATATCGTTGCATTAATTCAAAACCCACATAACGTAAACATTGACCATTTGTAAATTCATTAACAGAAAATACATCAAATGTCCATTCGTTAATTGTCTAAGTAGAAAACAAAACAAACGATTAGACGCACATTTCTCAAAACAATCAAAAGAAACAAATAAAGCACATCAAGAGTAACAATAACAACAACAGTTAAGCATGCATTCTTGTGCAAATTGAGAAGAAACTTAAACTCCGAAGAAGAGATTGATTTAAATTCTCTCCTAACTGTTTGTCGTGTGTGTTTTGTGAAGAAACAGAGCAGACAACTACTGAATGTGTGAAATAACATTGAACAAGATAATTCGTGATGTAACTATCGGCTGTAAATATTGAATGTGCATAACAACGAAGGAAAGATATGATATTCTTTTTTGTGAAATAGAAAGACAAGTTAGATCGGTTGAGAAACTGACAGATGAAAGGAAAGAATAGGATAGATTGCTTAGCGTTGTTTTTTGTTGCTGTTTAAAGAATATTTTATGGTGAATCAAAATACCTTAAATTTAATGTCGATAGACAGACGTCTCAGGTACCTAGAAAACATACACAAAACAATGGATGCCAATTCGAGCGATACATCCAAATAACAGGGGGGACAGGGAATTTATCACATGCACACACAATTCGAATCGATCAATGATCGATTGGAATTGTCTCAAGTAGAACAAAATGTTTAGTAGGTAATTTCGATCAATTTGCTTCTTGCTTTCGCTTTCTTTCTTTCCTTTTTCGGTTGATTTAGGACAGTTTCATTTTGGTTTTTTGTAATCATACCTTGATTTTCATATGTAGAGACCATTTTTTAACAATCCTGATAAAAGGGTGATGAGAAGAAAAAGTGAACGAAGAAAATCAAAATCAAAGAAAATATTCAATATTTAAGAAAAAAGAGTAAGAAACAGAAAATATATAGCAAATGTAAGAGAAAAAGAGAACATTTAAAGTAGACGACAAAAAATGCGGGCTGCATCTAGAGTTAGAGCGACTGCTTAGGTCATACCTGGAACAGCTGCAAGACAGAAGAAGAAAAAAAAACAAGGTCATTTTATTTGTTTAGTTTTTCTTTCTGAATGTCTAACATTGATTCAGATGATTTTCTCATGGATACGAAAGAAAATGAAAACATCGACATGAAATAATCACGTACCTGTCAACCATAATACCAGCACGAATAGCTTGAGCAACACTTTTGAATTTAGGTTTATCCGATGGTCGTCGTTTTATTGTCGACATTGATCGTGTAAATGTCATAGCTAGCCAATCTCGAACTTCATTCGGAACGGAATCCGGCTCGATTTCAGACAATGCATTATCATCTTCTTCCATGAGTCGTCTATGACAAGAGAAGAAAAGAGAAGAAAATTAGAAATGATTATTAAATAAAAGATTTGACACGAAGTGAAACATTTTCATTCTTTGTTCTATGTTAAAATTATTAATTTCTCATTTTTGAAATATATTGTAATTATCAACGACAGACTCTCTACTTCTTTTTCTCACTTAAACATTAAAGAAAAATGAATTCATCCTTGAAGACAACATCTTCAATGTTAAAGATGATAGTAGGCGTTCTTCTTTTTTCATGAAAAAAAAACTGAAGAAAAAAAAAGCCATGAAATCCTCATAAAAAGAAGCATTGTCTTCTTTAGTTTTTTTTTTATCTCGAAGATTTAAGAAAGTATGAAGGTTATTTCTATTTAAGCATGCTAGAATAGGTTTATAAATATAAGAAAGAAAATCAAGATCTTGACGAAGAAATTTCATGCAACCGTTTGTTATTACAAACATAAAAGCAAAGTAGATTATCCAAATACCATATTTGCAAAATGAATGCTTATTTACAATATTTGGAATTCAGAAAAAAATCCTTTTTTTTTAAGAGCAAAGAAGAAGTATTTGTTGCTAAGTGCATATGGTGTATGAATTTCAAAAAAAATGAAATTGTGTTCAGTGACGAGCTTGAAAATGTGAAGATGAATGTGCATTTCTCATGCGCTTACCGACGTATGGGCACGACTGGAGGTAGTCGCTGCTTTTGTCTGTGTGAATAGATATACAAGGTTTTTTTTGACGTTGAGGTTGAAATTTTTGAGAAACAAGGGAATAGTAGGAGGGGTTCTATGAAATGAAAGACTACGAATAAGTCGTGTGCTGTTACATACCGAGTTTCATCTTGATGAACGGCTTCGAGAACATTGGCTGTGTATTCTAAATTACGCACTAGATCATCTTTTCTTATTAGTATATTGCAATGAAGAGCAGCAATGATTGTCCGTAATCTAAATCGAAACAAAGAAAAACAAAACCATTAGAAATCTTCTGTTTTCTAGGCAAGTTTGTTTGTTTGTTGTTTTATTAAATCACCAAACAAATCTCGTTTAAGAAGATTGAATTAGTCATTTTCAAAGGGATTCGCTTGTTTGCATATTATATTATCTAATTTCTGATGTGTATAGGTCATGAGATAATTACTTTCATAGGTCATAGAAAGGAAACAGATTCTTGATAAGAAAATTAAATTTCGTTTTATTTATACTTTTCTTTTGTAAAAAATAAAGGAATAAGATTAATAAAGAAAGCATTATCTTTACCTTTCACTGCTTATTTGTAATGCATCGAACGCAGTAGGCGACGGCAAACAACTGAGATCATGTAATGTTGTAACATCATGTTCAATGATATCGTGTTTGCTATTCGTCTGAAGTGAATCGATATTAGCCGAATTGCCACTTGATTTCGATTTGTGTGAGAAGATTGGCGATAAATTCTCTGACAATAACATAATAGATAGTTTTCGATTGTGAATAAGAAAAGCAAAGAACAAAAAGTCGAATCGTTCCTATTTGAAATAGATTGAGTGTGTCGTCTGCCCTAGTTTTGTTACTGCTGTTGATGTCGTTGTTCTAGCCGAGATTCATGACAAAAGAAAATCCTCCTGCTTTCTTCCGATTGCTTCTTTTTCTTCTTTGCGTGTATTTTCTACTCGGTATGATTATCTAATGGACATCCAAATAAAGAAGAAAACAACTGACAACAGATTTTCTGCGTACTACATTAATGAAGAGAGAAAAAGAAATAGATGATAGAAAACAACTCAAGTTTGCATGATAGATATCTATGAAAAGAAAAGAAGGGAGACACAGAGAAAGATAGGAAAAAAAAGAAAGTGAAAACGGAAAGAATAGAAAATAACTTTCGAGTATTAGGATAATGCATATGTATACATATCAAAAGCGATGGCATGGCTAACATCTTTCATTGTAAATGTCATTAATAACACGCTTTTCTACGGCTAACAAAGTCATCTCGATCGAATTTCGAAAAATTTCAAAATCTTACTTTTAATTTTACAGCAAAACGTCATGAAAAAAAGCAGATATATTGTCAAATAAATGTTTAATGTTAAAAAATGAAAGAACATTCTCAGCTAGTAGTGTTTCTTTTTTACTTGCTGATTTCTATTGTTCTCATCTTTACTTTTTTTCGATCGTGATCGAACGGAAAGAAATAAAACAATTGTTTTCTTATAGAACATTCTTTTCCCCCCCGAAGTTAAACATATAGGTGTTTTGTTAGCTAACCAGTTTCATTATTAACGAATGCTGCCGCCGTCGCAGCCTTGGACGTTTTTGATGAATGATGATGGTGATGATGATGTCGTTTGGTACTCGTTGCTCCCGAAACTAAAAGAAAAAATATTTTAAACAGTGATTTTTCTTTTACGAGACAAAAAATAAAAGAAAAATCAAATCAAATCACACCATCAATCATTGAACCATCGTTTAATTTAACGAGTATTTGACCAGTGACATTATGTCGGTAAAATTTCGCCGGTGCCACATCTCCAGGAAACTGAAACATGATCTGTTTCTATCTTTGACTTTCGATCAAAGATTATAAAAGCAAGAAAGCTCGACTTTGTCGTTGACGATCTGTCTGTCTATCAGTCTGTCTGTCTGTCTGTCTTTGTCTCCTTTTACTTCTTCTTCTTATCTAATTGTCAATGCAATGTTTAAATACTCTAACATTTTTCCGATGTTAATAGAATGAGATGTGTATGTTCATCTTTATCATCATCGGAGTTTCTAAAAAGCAATAACAATATTTTCGCAGATATAGAAGAAAAGCAATAAGAAAGAGAGTTAGAGTAAGAGAGTGCTCTAAATTATCATTCTCATCATCATTTCTTATTTTTTTTTATTCTTCTCTTCCGAAACGAGTATTTATATCATTGACTTCCGATGAGTCGTCGATCTACTATCTCGACAAAACTAATCCTGCCTATCCGATTTGCCTTAAAGCTAATTCTTCTATAGTCAACATTGATTTGACTAATTTAAAAAGGATGCAAAAATATTAACTTGAGTACAGATTGATTAAAGTAAAAAAGAAACATGATAAGAACGTTAAACAGCTTGATTTACGTTAAGAATAGATTTAAGATCGTTGAGAAGAAAAACGGAAACTTTCATTTCTCGATATCATCATTACATGACCTTGTCTATCATCAATCTCTGCTAATAGAATAGTTGACAGAGATTCGATTAGTCGGTTTGTACACATGGGCGATAATTGTTTATTTGACAACAATGATAGATCGATCGATTTTCAGACAACTTTTCCTAGCAAACACTTATGTCAAAATTCGATATTAATAATAAAATCATTAATATATTTTTTTCTACGTATTATTTTCAAAGCAAAAAAATGTCACGTTCTTCTTAGAGTGCAATCGGTATAAGTTCAGTTGATTAGTTTTTTTTTCTTTAGCTTTAATGGATATCTTTCATGCAATGGTTCGTACGGACCAAAATATGCTAAGGGGGCATTCAGTGATTCTGACAGCTGACGATGGATGACGTCAAATAGTTAAGAACATTCGAAGCGTAACCTCGGGCGTTTTTATATGCGCGAACAAAAGGAAAAAAAAACGAGAAGACATATCCTTGTCAACCATTGATCATATCACAAGTCATAAAACGTTGAGTTTTTCTTTATTAAACATGACGGAAGTTTTCTTTTCTCTTGCACATAGAAAATCTCGCTTAGAGTTTAATCAGATAAGTTTGATTTAAATCTTTCATTATCTCTCTTACCTTTGATTGTTTTCGATGCTGGATTAGTTAACGAAGTTCCAATAATAATTAATGATGAACCTGTATTCAGTCGAATTTTTCTTCCTGGCATTATTTTTTTTTCTAATTGATATGAATAAATTACGTTCTTGCTTGAGGTTATGACTATAAATGATTAATAGTAGTCGTTTTTTTATTGCTCGTCTCTTCTTAATTATATTTTGCAATTAAAATTAAAAATAATACTTACGTTTGTGAGATTTAATGTTGTATGTTTTAGTTGAGTTTAGTTTTGTATGTGTCAAACGGGAGAAATCAGTAGCAAATAAATAAATAAATAGGAAGACGTGAGGGCGGTGTTCGAACACCGTTTTTAAATAGCATTATCTTTTTTTTGTAGTGACGTTCCACTGAGATTTGTGTGCTAGTTGTAATGTTGATCACACAAGAAGGATTCCAGAAGAACGACAGAGAAAAGAGAAGAACGAGAAAATATGATTTTTGTGCTCATCAACATCCTGCTTTAGAGAAGTAACAGCGACAACGGCGGTTACCTGTGCTATACGACGGCTGTTTGTCATGAGGAATTGTTGCGTTCTCGGTTTTTTTCTTCTTCTTTCCCTCAAAGGAGTGAGAAAAGCATTTTAACTAGAAAAGAAAAATTGGGAAAAAAATAAGAAAAAAAAAGAAGCAGAAGCAGAAGAAAAAAACGGGCAATGAAGGTAAGAAAAAGTAAAGAGAAAAAAAATGACTTGATGTATGAAAAGCGGATGTACGGCACAACACATCAGTCGTGAAAAATAAAGAAAGCTATAGTGACCGACCGTGTGCATTCAAATGCAAACAGGATTTTCCGTTTTTCTTCTTCTTTTCCTCTTCTTTAAACTTCAAGTATGTTCAAAATACTATTCTTTGAAAATAAAAGATAATATCAAATAAATGAGCAAACTGAACCCATTAAATTTGAGTCGATTCAACCAGAATAACCTTTTCTTCTTCTTTTTCTCATTTTCTAAACCAATTAATGCAAGGAAATAGATTGTTATTAAGACCAATTAGTTCGTTTGAATTTCTTTTATTTCATCATACAAATCTCAAAAATAGCCAAAAGAATTGTTGAGCTTTTCCAAAAAAAGAAGAACAAGAACAAGAAGAGAATAAAGAATGTTGAAGCCGATATGAAACGCATACACATCGTCTCGTACGAGAATAACAAAAACAAAAACAACAACAATAGCTTGAAAATTGAAAAACCAATAAAACTACACAGACATTGATGAATAAGAAAGGAAACAGAATAAACTGAGCTTGGTATCAGCACCAGTATTATTTTATTTGCAAGCAGTTGTTTTCGTCAAATGGACGGCATAGAATAGAAATAAAACAAAAAACAAGAAAACTATACAAAATTGATCAAGACTTGTTTTTATTGTTGTCGTGTGTGTATCGTTTGAAGAATCAAGCCAATCGACTAAGATTCTGTACTTGTCGATAGTGATGTATATGTTCGAGTATTTCTCGCTGTTTCTTTCGCTAGTGACTGTTCGTATTTGAATAAATCAGCAAGTGTAACTTCGGTCGATAGATACGTTGGATTCGGTGAGTGACGTGTTGCGGACATGTTTGCTCGTGCTAATCGAATTGATGTTTCACTAAAATGAAATGAAAAAGAAAAGGATATGAATTAATTGAATTGCATTTCGCATTGACGTCTGAACTTTTGAAGATTCATGCTAGCGAACATCGTTCCGTCGGATATTCATGCAGAAAATTAAAATATACCCAAGGAAATAGTCAATTACCTGTTGCTAATCATCGACTGAAAAAATGCCATTAGTTTACGTCGAGTTTGTTTTCTTTTTATATATATATGATTAAGTATTTAACAGTGTTTATCACTCGGGGAAAGCAGAAAAGCAACGGGTGATTTCTTCTTTTCTTACCTTGATAGTAAACTTTCTCGTGCTCGTTCGAATTGTGATGCTGATTCATGATGAAATTGTTGAGAATCTTTAACTAATTTATCTGTTTCATCGATAATCGCCTGTTGACTTTTGCTTAATCCTTGCATATCCGAAAGGTTGCCCGTTGGTCGATATTGTGGATAATCGTATCGAGTATCGTTGGCAACGGGCGCATCCCGAGGTGTCGGACGACGAATATTTCTGTAGACATCATTGGATGGATGTTGATGAGGATATCTCGGCGAACGAGGATAACGTGGAGGTAGAGGTATATTTTGATTTGATGTTGCGAGAAATGATACATCGAGAAGATGAGGATGAGTCGAAATCGTTTCTTGAAGTGGAATGTTCGAGAGATTTTCTGCACTTGTACTAAGGAATGTTTTCGAATGTCGACTGTGTTTCGATCGAGGCATATATTCAAGCGTGGAATAATGTGATGGAGGATGATGAACGGAGGATTTTTTCGATTCTAATTCATCGATTCTCATATCAATTTGTCGTTTGGAATCTTCTAAACGTTCACGATAGATAGTTAAACGTTGTCGAGTCAATTCAGCCATTTCTTGTTCATATTGTTGAACTTTTGATTTCACACGTTCGCTGTCCGTTGGACTGCCATCGAATGATAATGAACGAAGTAATGCATCTGTTTCACCGATGATATAATTCAATTTGGCTTCAGTTAATTCGACCCAAATATTCGATCGATTCCAATTCAATGAAAGTAAATCGAGAATATGAGCACGTTCACGACGTAACTGAG
>ERZ781398.1910-NODE-1910-length-18582-cov-4.470772_pt1 | contig 18582 bp, 22 predicted proteins | sample MGYA00433077_ERZ781398 | MGnify/ENA primary metagenome ERZ781398 (study PRJEB29847, sample SAMN06458254) | wastewater metagenome | isolation source: Wastewater bioreactor | place: South Africa: Cape Town | study: EMG produced TPA metagenomics assembly of the... | reverse complement strand
CGGCGATGAAAGCGAGATGGCGCAGCTCAATTTGGCGCGCGCAGCTGCCAAGAAGTCGGTGACGGCATGAGGGCGATATCTCTCTGGCAACCATGGGCCTCCGCCATCCCGCTCGGCCATAAGTCGATCGAGACGCGGCACTGGGCGACGCCGTATCGCGGCGAACTCGCGATCCACGCCGCTAAGCGCTTCGCGCGCGAAGAGCGGGAATTCGCGCAGATCGAGCGGGCGCTTGGTCGCATGCCGGCTCGCCTCCCCCTCGGAGCGATCGTTGCCGTCGTCGATCTGATCGATGTCCGGACCAGCGATGATCTACTCGCCGAAGGCATCGGCCCGATCGAGAAGCTCTACGGCAACTATGGCCCGGGCCGCTTCGGCTGGGTGCTCGCGAATGTCCGGCCGTTGCGCGAGCCGGTCGGGTGTGTCGGCCGTCAGGGTTTCTGGACCTTGCCAGACGTCGTCGTCGCGGCAGTCCGTGAAAGCATCGCGACATGAGCCGGACCGACGAAGCCCGCCGCGTCATCGCGCAGGTCCACGCCACGCTTCCGGCCGACATCAGCTTCGCCGACCGGCGCCGGGCGATCCGCGACGCCTATCCATTCGGCGAGCGCGAGTATTGGCCCTACAAGGCATGGTGCAAGGCGCAGCGCGAGTATCTCGCGAAATACGATCCCAAGGCGCCGCAGCCGCCGCTCCTGCGCGACATGATGCGCGAGGCGAACCCAGACATCACATTTCCGTTTTCGAAGGATGCGGCCCGTGGCTGACACCGTCGATTTTGCGACCGACCTGGTCGCCGAGCAGCTCGAGCATGGCATTCGCGCCGCGCGTGCGCCGATTCCGGTCGGCGAGCCGGGCGAGTGCGAGGATTGCTTCGAGCAGATGCCGCGCCTGGTCAACGGGCGCTGCGGCTATTGCCGCGACGGACGCGGGCCGCGGGGGAGGGCGTCGTGACCGCACTCCTGTGGGGCAATGTTCCCGTCCCTAACACAGCATCATGGAGCGCCGAGGACGGCCTCTCGCTCGGACCGTGCCCTTATTTCCCGAATGCCGGTGTCCCGGCGCTGGTTCAGTCCAGTGCGCAGGGGCAAGGCAAGCCCCTGTTCGGCAAGCCCCATTCGAACCGCCAGCGCGAAGCAATGGCGCGGTGTCTGTGCGATATCTGCGGGAAGAGCCTGAAGACATCGACCAAGGTCAGCCTCTCGCACGCCGGCCCTATCCACACGGCGCGGAGGGCTGGGCCATCCTTCAGGTCGAGCCGATGATGCACAAGGCCTGCGCCGCGGTCGCCATCCAGCATTGCCCGTCGCTCAAGCGCGACGTCGAGAACGGTACGCTGATGATCCGGCAGGTACTCAGCTATCGGGTCCAATGCGCGATCATGTCGCCAGAATATGTCCAGGGCGAAACGGGTCACGCGGTGAAGGCGCTTGGTCACGCAAAAATCGAACTGTTGCGTTGGCGCGACCGCGACATCGGGTGGCTGCAATGAGCGCCTTTGCCACGGTCCGCGCGAACATGATCCGCGCCGGCATGGTCGACCCTGACACCGGCCGCCTGACCGCCGCGGGCATGGCCTATGCCGATTGCATCATCGCCGAGCTGAAGACGGTACCGCCGCCGCCCGATGGCGAGCGCCTGCACCCCGGCGCGCGGCTCCCGGGCGTCAAATGGAACACGAAACGAAAGGCTACCCGATGACCGATATCGACACAGCGACGCGCTTTGCGGCGCTACGCAACGCACGCCTCCCGAACTTTCCCGCGTACGAAGCGTTCGGCCGCGCGCCGTATGGCTTCGATCAAGGCGGTCCCGATGGGGAAGGCGACGACGAAGACAAGCCTTTCGAAGAAACCGATTTCGGCGACGCGGCGCCCGGCCGCGAGCTTGTTCGCGAAATGCTCTTCTTTTGGGCCGTCCAATGGCAAGCGTTCGACGCCGAGACGGCAGCGAGCGTGTTCAACCTGTCGCAGGCACTCATAGACGAAGTCGTACCGGCCGATGATGAATGGCTCGACGTTCCGTCGATTGAGACCACGGATTACAAATTTCCGAACCTCGTGCAGGTCGTGTCGATTCTCCGCCACCAATACATCGACAGCGATACGCCGGGGGAGGCGGGAACCTCGATCCCTTGCACCGTCGCGGAAACCGCGGCGCTGCTCAATGCGACAGAGGGAGCGGTTACGTCCGCCGTCGAGCGCCACTATTGGATGTTCTTCGGCGCGGAGCGCGACGGCTCGCCGACAATCGAACACGAGGGGGAATGATATGCCCCGCACGCGCACCCTCCCGCCATTTATCCAGGCACCGACACACGGCGATGTCCTGAAAATCTGCCGCGTCATGACCGAATGCGCGATCCCTACCGTCGGGTTACCCGAGGGGCATTTCGCCGCGATCGTCCATTCCCTGCCCGGGCCGGAAGGCCCGGCCGTGGTTTCGTTCCTCGACCGCGACGAGGTCTTGGCCCACATCAAGCTGCTGCGGAACGCCATAAAAGACGCGGAGCGGCTCGACGCGGGCAAGGCGCCTATTCATGCGGCTCCGTCGCTGAGGCGGCACTGATGGGCTGGAAAGCTGTCCGCGACCACTATCGCATCGGGCATATCGTCCAGGTCGTGCCGGAGAAGGGCATCTGCATCGGCTCGCCCTATGTGCACGACATTATCGTAATCAGCCTTGATCGTGGCGAGATCACGCGCGTGTGGCAAGATGATGGGCGCGGTGAGCTGGGCCGATACGTCAGGGAGATGCGCGAAGATCCTTTCAAACTCGCCGAGCTTGTCGCTGCCGAGGATGTCTTTGAACGCTCGATTCCGGTGTTCACCTATGAGGGCGGGTTGATCATCGAGAAACAGTGCGAGGAGCTGGGCTGGCCGAATGTCACCCACGATGGCGCCATGCAGTTTGACAATAGCTTCTCCCCTGACGCGGGGATCGTTCGCATCTGGGCGATCGACAACGCGCGCGCGGGCATCAGTTGGATGACCGATCACATTGCTGAAGAAGAGGCCAAGCTCGCGGAGTTTCGCGCGCGTCTCGCACAGCGCGAGGCGGACCTTCGGTTGCTAATGGAGGCTCTGCCCGAATGACCGGTATCGATCTGTTCGGCGAGCCCGTGCTCCGGCGTGATGCAACGTTCTTGCGCGAAGGCGTGCGCTTGACCCTCACCCGATCATGGGGGGCGGGGCCCCGGGCCCTCGTCATCGGCTGCAACCCGTCCGTAGCCGATGCGCTCAACGATGACCCGACATCGAAATGGTGGAACCGCTGGTTCGAGCACTATGGCTTCGGCGCCTACGATGCCGTCAACATTTTCCCGTTTTGCTCACCAGACCCGAAAGCCTGCAAAGCGACGGTGAAGGCGGCATGGGCTGGCGAATGGCACGATCGGGATGCCCTGCACGCAAATCTGACGCACGTCGTCAAACTTGCCAAGGCGGCCGATCAGGTATTCGTTTGCTTCGGGAACATCGCCAGCGACATAGACGCTGATTACGTCGACGGTGTCATCGAAGCGATAGAAACTGGCACGGTGCCCTGGCCCGAAATATGGTGCTGGGGAATGACCGGCCGCGGCGCGCCGACGCACCCCATGGCGCGGGGCAAGCATCGCATCGACCCGCTCGCTACCCCCATCCTGTGGCGAGCCGGGCATATGTCCGAAAGGGAAATAGCATGAAGTCGCCCCGCCGCATCCGCCTGAAGCAGGTTCTCGACCTCGTCCCGCTCAGCGCGTCGACGATCTATAAGCGCATGGGCGAGGGCACGTTCCCCAGGTCGCAGGATCTCGGAGGCGGCGTGGTGTGCTGGCGCGAATCTGATATCCTCGAATGGCTCGATGCGCTTCCCGAATCGAACCCCGGTTCTAATCCCGAAACGGGAACGGAAAATAATTTGGGGGTAGGCGAGGGGGTATCGGATAAGAAGGCGGCTTAGAAACCGGCTAAAAAACTGGCTGTCTTTCCTCCTTTTCAATGGAAGCCCTGTCCACCACTCTCTGGTCCGAGGGCGTCCACAGAAACCCCGCAGACGTCAACGCCGTGCTCATTCCCGACGGCGTATCGGAGGAGCAGGCGCTCCTGATGACCGACGCGCTTGCGACCGCATGGTTCGGCGCGCGCAGCCCCGATATCTTGCCGGGCAGCAGCGTCGCGGTAATCGGGCTAGGGCCGATCGGGCTGATGGTGATCGAGCGCCTCCATCATGGGCGCGCATATCGCCTATGCGATCGACCCGGTCGCCGAGCGGCGTGTGCTGGCGGAGGAGGCCGGCGCTATTGCGCTCCATCCGGGCGAGGCGGTCGAGATGATCCGCGAGGTGACTAAGGGGCGCAAACCCGACTGCGCGATTGCGGTCTTTGGACGCGATGAGACGGTCGATCTCGCGCTGCGCCTCGTCCGCGCGCGGGATACCGTTTCGGTCATCGGTGTGCAGCAATCGCGACGCTACGCCTTTCCGCTTGAACGTTTTTTGCAGCGGGCCTGACGTTCAGGGCTGGGACGTGCTCGGCCCCAGAGGAGCTTCCCACCCTGTTCCCGCTGGTGCAGTCGGGACGCTTGCGGCCGGAGAAATTTATCGGCCACCGTTTGCCATTGAGCGAAGGGGCCAAGGCGTATCAGCTGTTCGATGCGCGAAATGGCGGTTCTATCAAGTTGGTCCTGACCCCATACTAGGCAATCCCGCCGCAATCGGGGATTTACTCTAACCCGATTTAGGTGGCGGTGCATTGATCGCCTGTCGAGACGGTCCGGCAATTGCTGGATGAGGCTGGCGGCGGCTGCCGGTCATCGCGTTTCAGCCTTTGCGGATTTCATCAGGCGCTCTGCGATCAGCCGGTTGAACCAGCGATTATCATGACTGGGGACGATCACCAGCGCCGGTTCGCGAAGATGCAGGTCATGGAGCGCGCGCAGCTGCCGCAAGACTTGGCCGCGCTCTTCCTTGGGATCGAACATGAGCCACTGCAGGAATCGCGGGCGGGTGCGCAGTTTCGTGATGTCGTCAAAACTCCACGCAATGTCTCCGATAAAAAGATACTCCCTGCCGTTGGCGAGGCGGACGAGAATGATGATGCTGCCCGGCGAGTGACCTGGCGCAGGAACGGCCGCGATCCCGGGCGCAATATGCGTGGCCCCGTCGATTGGCGTGGCCGCGAGGGAGCCGATCGCCTCTGCGATCGCTTGGGACCCGCTATGACGAAGGAGGCCGTAGCGCTGCGCTTCGGGAAAGCGAAATCGATCGGCGAATGCGCCGAACGCAGGATGGCGCACGACCGCCATGACATGGTCCTTATGTTCATGGGTCAGGATCACTTGATCCGCCTGCGCGATCCGGTCGAGCAGCAGGGCGTAAGCCGCATCGTCAAATCGCGCCGCCGCCTTGTCACCAATTGCCATCGCGGTCTCGCGATCCGCGGCCGCATCGATCATCACGCGACTGTCCCGATAGCGGATGCCGAACGCGGTATAGGCCATCTCGAACTTTCCCAGGCCGCCTCCGGCTTCCACCGCGAACATCGGCGCCGTGCCCCGCCCGGTACGATAAAGTTCGACCTCACGGGGCAGATGCCTCGCATCATCTGCGGCGATCGCCGTGCGGAGCGCCTCGAGCGGTATCGCATCGTCCGCCTCTCGCGGCGCGCGGCTGTCGAAGACATACCACCAGGTTGCAGCGACGAGGGCGATGCCCAAAAGCGTGATTGCGGTCTTGACCATGACGGCTCCTCTGATTGACGAGCCCCGCATGGCCGATTGCGATATCATCGAAAAATATATTATATAGATGCATGGTATAGGACAGGCCTATGGATCTCCGTTCTCTGCGCTATTTCGTCGCCTCCTTCGAAGAGGGTTCGATCAGCGGTGCCGCACGCCGCTGCAATGTGGCGCAACCGTCAGTGTCGCACGCCGTGCAGAAGCTCGAAGCCGTGCTCGGGGCCCAGCTTTTTCAAAGATCCGTGACTGGGCTGACACCGACACCCGCGGGGATCGCACTCGCGAACCGCGCCCGCGCCATCCTCGCCGATGTGGCCGGACTCAAGGCGAGTATCAGCCGGAAAGAGGCGCCTGCGGCAATCGTGCGGCTTTTCGTCCACCCGACCGTCGCGCTGCGAAAGCTCGCTCGCATTTTCGAAGCAATCGGCACCGGCCCTGAAGTCGATCTGCGATTGGTCGCGGATCGGGGCGAGGCCGATCTCGCGATCGTTCCCGGCGAGGGCGATCGCCGCGAACAACCCCTTTGGGCGGAACGTTATGAATTGCTGATGGCGGCGACGGATCCGCTTGCGCGGCGCGAACGGCTCCGGATTGCCGATCTCGTCGGCATGCGGATGATCGCGCGGTGCGCGTGCGAGCGACCGCACATCCTCCCCAGAGACGTGATCAAACCGATCATCGTCGCGCAGGCACATGACGAAGAGAGCGTTCTGGCGCTCGTGTCGGCCGGCATCGGTTTGGCCGTCGTTCCTGGATATGATTCAGACACTCCAGAGGTCGTGGCCCGGCAAGTGGAGGAGTTCGCCGTCGAACGATGGGTCGTTGCAATCGGCAATCCCGCGTTGGTGGAACGCGCGCGGAAGGCCGTACGGGACGCTCGACGACCCTTGTCGCTCTAACCGGATTGTCGACCGGGCAGGCGTGACGCCACGATGTCCCCATTTCGCTGACGAATTGGCGCCGCCTTGCGAGACGGTCGGCCTTCATCCTCAGGTCCGACATCCTCGCCTGACGCACGCAGGCGGTGATCCTCGCTCGCCGGGAAGCCGAACGCTGTGGATATCCTCCTTAGCCGGCGAACCGCCGACAACACTCATGGACGAGATCGCCAACACCCTGCGCCGGGGCGCGACGGCGCAAATAGCGGGCAAGTTCTGCGCCATGGGCGCTATAGATCGCCTCGACGCGCGCCCCGGCGCAAAGGCGTTGCCAATCGTCAGGTGGCAAGGGGTCGCATTCCGCGATGCCGCACCTGCGTTGCTTCTCGTCGAACTCTTTCTCGGCGACCGGTCCGATGCGAACGTAATTGTTTAACAGTCCCTGATCGCGATGCATCTTGCGCGCGCGGACCGCCGACCCCTATCAGTCTTCACGCATCGGCTAACAAAGGTGGGAATGATACATGCGGCAGCCTGGTGGGGAAGGCACTATGACACGGTTTTTTATCGCGGCTTTGCTGGCGTCGTTCGCGATTTTCGCGCCTGCGGCCGCGGTGCAGACGCCATCATTGTTCGTTGATACCAGAAGTACGACGGTAGAGGCCGCCGGCAGGCTGAATGGACCTGCCAAAGACGATGCGCTTTTCCTTGCCAGGTTTCCTTCCGCGTCGTGGCTCGCTTATGGTTCACCGGATATCGTCGAGGCAAAGGCGCGCGATATCGTCAGCCGCGCCTTGGCAGCAAGGCAGGTGCCGGTTCTGGTGGCCTATAATATCCCCTATCGCGATTGTGCGCTCTATTCGGCGGGTGGGGCGGCCGACAGCGGAGCCTATCACGACTGGATCGGCGGGCTGGCGCGCGGGATCGGAGACCGTTCGGCGATCGTGATTTTGGAACCGGACGGGCTTGGCGTCATTCCATGGCATCGGACGCTTACCGGCGAATTCGAGGGTTGCCGGCCTGAAGGGCAGGGCGAAGCCGCGGCGGCCCGGCGCTATGAGGAACTGCGCGGCGCTGTCGCGATCCTGTCTGCGCTGCCGAACGTTCATATCTATCTGGACGGCACCGGCAGCGGGTGGCTGGCGCCCGGAGAGATCGCCGTTCGGCTGATCAGGGCAGATGTCGCCAAAGCCTCGGGCTTCTTTCTCAACGTCTCGAATTTCGAGAGCGATGACCGCATTATCCCCTATGCGCGGTGGGTGAGTGACTGCATTGCGCTAGTTACCAGAGGCGGACTCGATCCGCGCGAATGTCCAAGCCAGTTCAGCCCGGCACGCTTCGAAGAAACCGCGAGCTGGACGGCCACCGATGCGGCCTATGATCGGCTCTTTGCCAAGCTGCGACTGACGCGCGCGCCGGATCAGCAAAAGCATGCGGTGATTGACACGAGCCGCAACGGCCAAGGGTCGTGGTATCCACCCGCCGGCAAATATCGCGATGCGGAGGTCTGGTGCAACCCTCCCGGTCGCGGACTGGGACGACTGCCCTCGCTGGAAAGCGGGAACCGCTATGTCGATGCCTTCCTGTGGATCAAGGTGCCCGGTGAGTCGGACGGCGCGTGCCTGCGCGGAACGGCGGGACCCGTCGACCCCGAACGTTCGGTCGAGGCGCCGCCCGCCGGGCAGTGGTTCGCAGCGCAGGCGCGCGAACTGATCGAACTGGCCAATCCGCCGCTTGCGTCCGAATGAGTCGCTTGTTCAGGCGGCGGCGGGTGCTGCGGTCGACGCGCGTACCAGCAACTCATGCGCGTGGTCGCGCCGCTCCGGCCCCGCAACATCGCCTTTTTGGTCGATAGAGGCAATCAGCCGATCCGCGGCGTCCCATGCCATTTGGCGCACCGGCTGGTTGACGGTTGTAAGTTGCGGCCAAGCGGTACGCGAGACTTCCGAATTATCGAACCCTGCCACCGAAAGGTCGGCGGGGACCGAAAGGCCAAGATCGCGCGCGGCGGCGACGGCCGCCGCGGCCATATCGTCATTCTGCGCCAGGATGGCGGTGGGACGCGGTGACAGCGAGAGCAGAGTCCGCGCGACGCGGTAGCCGACGTCATAGGTGAAATCGCCGGTGACGATCAGCCTGTCGTCGATAGCCGCGCCCGCTTCGTCGAACGCACGTCGATAGCCTTCCATCCGGCCCATGCTGGCCGCGTGCGAAGGATCGCCAAGGATGATGCCGATGCGCCGATGTCCAAGCGACAGGAGATGGGCCGCTACGTCCTGGCCCGCAGCGACTTCATCCATTGTCACCACGATGCCGCGATCGAGGTCGCGGTGGGGCGTGATCCGCGCATAGGGCAGCTTCTGCCGGTCGAGCATGTCGAGTAACAGGGGCTGGTCGCAGGCGGGGGGCGCAAGGAGGACGCCATCGAGCCCCGCGCGGAGCAGAAGCTTCCCCAGTTCTTCCGGACGGCTTGCGACATGGTTGAAGGGAAGGACAACCAGCCGGTAGCGCCCGTCCTCAAGGCGCCCGAGCGCGCCGTTCTGCAGGTCGACGACATAGCTTGGGCTCGGACGTTCGTAAGTGAGTCCGATAAGAAAGGACCGGCGTGCAATCAGGCTCTGGGCGGCGAGATTGGGATGATAGTCGAGTTCGGCCGCCGCCGCTTTCACCTTCTGGCGAACGGCCTCGCTCACATGGGGAGCGTCGTTGAGCGCGCGCGAAACAGTCTTGGGCGTGACGCCGGCGACGCGCGCGATATCGACGATAGTAGTTCGCTTGGAAATCGGCCCCTCTCCCCGGTGCGCCAGAGCACCGATTACGGTCCGATGCCATGCAATCTCACTGGTCTTAGCGGCTGGCTTGACATCTGTCGATGTCTAACGGTAATCGTTGACTGAGAATCGGTAAACGTTGACATAAACGGGGAGAGGAAATGAACTTGCCGCGCGGCGCTATCATGGCGCTTGGGTTCACGTCGCTTGCAGCGCTGACCATTCCCCATTCGGTTACGGTCGCGGCCGCCCAGGCGCCGGTTGCGGATTCCGTCTCCGCCGCTCGGGCCAATCCCGCCAACTGGCCTGCGCGGCCTGCGACGCTCGCTCTCAACCCCGCGGTCGAGCGACGCATCGATGAACTGCTCGCGGCGATGTCGCTTGAGCAGAAAGTGGGCCAGATCATTCAGGCGGATATCGGAAGTGTCACGCCCGATGACGTCTACCGCTATCATCTGGGTTCGGTGCTGAACGGCGGCAATTCCGATCCCGGCGGCCGCTATAATGCGCCAGCGAAGGATTGGCTTGCAGCCGCCGACGCCTTTTACGCCGCTTCGATGAAACCGAATGGCAAGTTGCCTCGCATTCCGGTGATCTGGGGCAGCGATGCCGTTCATGGGCACAATAATGTCGTGGGCGCGACGCTTTTCCCGCACAATATTGGCCTCGGCGCCGCCCGCAATCCCGACCTCATCCGCCGCATTGGCGCGGCAACCGCTATCGAGATGCGGGTCACCGGTCTCGACTGGACCTTTGCGCCGACGCTCGCGGTTGTCCGCGACGATCGTTGGGGGCGTACCTATGAAGGCTTTGGGGAAGCTCCGGAGATCGCGACGAGTTACGCCGCGCCGCTGATCGAAGGACTACAGGGAAGGATCGGTGACAAGGACTGGCTCCGCGGCCCGCATATCATCGCGACCGCCAAACATTTCCTCGGCGACGGGGGAACGCATAGCGGCAAGGATCAGGGGGATGCCGAGATGCCCGAGGCGCAGCTGCGCGACCTCTTCAGTCCGCCCTACCTCCCCGCTCTCGATGCGGGCGTCCAGTCGGTGATGGTCAGCTTTTCGAGCTGGAACGGCGTCAAGATGCACGGCAACCGTTCGTTGCTGACCGGGGTGATGAAAGAACGCTGGAACTTCGACGGCTTCCTCGTCGGCGACTGGAACGGACATGGTCAGGTCGCGGGATGTACGGCGACCGATTGCGCGGCGGCGGCCGTTGCCGGGCTCGACATGTATATGGCGCCCGACAGCTGGAAGGAGCTGTATCGCACTACGCTCGCGCACGCGCGCGACGGGACGCTCCCGATGGCGCGGCTCGACGACGCGGTCCGACGCATTCTTCGGGTCAAGTTACGCGCCGGCTTGTTCGAAGCGGGCAAGCCCTCGGACAGACCCTATGGCGGACGGTTCGAGCTGCTCGGGAGCAAGCAGCATCGGGCCTTGGCGCGCGAGGCGGTGCGCGAATCGCTCGTCCTTCTCAAGAACGCCAGCGGTCTGTTGCCGCTCAAGCCGGAGGCGACGATCCTTGTCGCGGGCGACGGCGCCGACAATCTTACCAAGCAGACCGGCGGCTGGACACTGAGCTGGCAAGGCACCGGAACGAAGCGCAGCGATTTTCCCAACGCCGAGTCGATCTGGGAAGGCATCGCGGCCGAGGTCAAGGCTGCCGGCGGGTCGGCCATGCTTTCGCCCGACGGACGCTATACGAAAAAGCCAGATGTCGCGATCGTGGTTTTCGGTGAAGATCCTTATGCGGAGTTCCAGGGCGACCGGCCCGACGTCGGCTATGACGACCCCAAGACCCTCGCGCTGCTGCGTTCGCTGAAAGCCGAGGGTGTGCCCACCGTCGCGGTGTTCCTCTCGGGGCGTGCGATGTGGGTCAACCCGTTCCTCAATGCCTCGGACGCCTTTGTTGCAGCCTGGCTGCCGGGTTCGGAGGGCGGCGGCGTGGCCGACATGCTGTTCGGCAAGGCCGAATTTCGCGGCAAGCTCCCCTACAGCTGGCCGAAGACGAGCGACCAGACCGCGGTCAATGTTGGCGATGCGGATTATGATCCGCTGTTTGCCTATGGCTTCGGTTTGACCTCAACCGACAACGGCGACCTTGCACCGCTGTCGGAAGCCCGCGCCAGCGTCGCCGCCGTGGACCCCGGCGTTCTTTTCGCCGCCGGAAAGCCTGGTAGCGGGCGGCGCCTGTTGCTCGGAGCACCCGGGGCGCTTTCCACCAATCCCGGTCCCCAGCTCATCGAAGCGCGCGGCGCCGACCGCGCCGCGCAGGAGGATTCGGTGCGCCTTCGCTGGACCGGCGCGGGGACAGCCGTCGCGGCGATCGTTCAGGATTCGCCGACGGATCTTTCGCGCCAGTCGAACGGCGATCTCGCACTCGAGCTGGACGTCAGAGTCGATACGCCGCCGTCGGCCGAGGTGAGCCTCGTGATGGGCTGCGGAGCGAAATGTGCCGGCGGTTTTCCGCTTCGTGCAATGCTCACCGAGGCCGCGAAGAGCCGGAAATGGACGCGGATTGCGATCCCGCTTCGCTGTTTCGAGAAGGCCGGCGTTGACATGGCGCGCGTCGAGACGCCGCTCAGCATCACAACCTCGGGAAAGCTTGATCTCATTCTGTCGTCGGCGCGGATCGTCTCGCCGTCAGGGCCGGTGCTGCAGTGCAAATAAAGAGTGATAAAAGGGAGGATGTCATGAACAGGGGTAAAATTTCAGGAGCAATGTTGCTGGCGCTGCTGTCGACGACGGCAGCGATGCCCGCCTACGCCCAGACCGCCGGAGCAGAAGATCGGGCGAGCGGCGACAACGACGAAATCATCGTCACCACCAATCGGCGTGCCGAAGATTCGCAGGATGTCTCGGGCGTCGTCCAGGCGCTTGGCGCCGAACAGCTGCGGCAGGACGGCATTTCCGAACTGCGTCAGCTTCAGGTTGCCATCCCCGGATTGAGCATCGCCAACCAGGAAGGCAATGTCGAAATCTTCATCCGCGGCGTGGGGTCGGCGAACAACACCGAACTGGGTGACCCGGGCGCTGCGCCGCATCTCAACGGAACCTATATTCCGCGTCCGCGCGGGCTCGGGCTCATGTTTTACGATCTTGACCGGGTCGAGGTGAACAAGGGGCCGCAAGGCACGCTCTACGGCCGGAACGCACTTGCCGGCACGCTCAACATCATCACCGCAAAGCCGCGGCTTGGCGAGTTCAGCGGCTATGCGCAGGCCGAAATCGCCAATCGCTCGTCCTATGGCGCCGAGGGGGCGATCAACATTCCGCTTGGCGAGACTTTGGCGCTGCGTGCCGCGGGCTATTATATCAACCGTGATTATGGCTTCAAAAATGTCTCGACCGGCGCCGAAGCGCGCGATCTGAAGCCCGCTGGTCTTGAGGAAAATTATGCCGGGCGCCTTTCGCTTCTCTGGGAGCCCAGCGATCGCTTGAGCGTCTCGATCGTCGGCGACTATGGCAAGGAAACGGGAACCGGCTATCCGGGTGCCAATATCTTCAGCGCCGTCGTCGGCAGCGGCCTGCGCCCCGACAAGCTGAACCTCAAGCATGTCGTCTATCGCGGTCTCCAGGGCGATATGGAGAATGAGCTCTGGGGCATTCAGGGCAAGATCAATTATGATTTCGGGACCTTCGGCGCGGAGCTCACCGGCAGCTATCGTTCGGTCGATTTTTATCAGGTCAATGCCTCAAGCGACGGTATCGATTATCCGGGCCGCGATCTGTCGGCAGTCCAATATGACAATTATTCGGGCAATTTCTGGCAGACCCGTTCGAAAAGCCAGGTCTATGAAGCGCGCCTGTTCGCGAACGACGATCAACGCTTCCGCTGGAACCTTGGGGCCTTTTATTTCAAGGAAGATCAGGCGGTGGGCTATCTCGCGCTCGCCGATCGCGGCTTTTGCTGCTATTCGGCGACCGAGTTCGTAATGCCCGACGTCAAGGGCGAGAGCTATGCTTTCTACGTTGACGGAACCTATGACGTCGCGGACCGGCTCCGCTTCCTCGCCGGCATTCGCTATACCGACGAGCGCAAGTCGCGCTACGGCATTGGGGGCAACTGGGCCCTGACGCTCGGCGGTGAAAATTTCGACTGCTGCTTTGCCACGCGCATCGGCACCGAAGGTTTCCGGCCGGCGCTGCTGGACCGCCCCAATTTCGACGTCTCGAATATCACGACGCCGCAGGGCATGGCGCAATTCCTCAGCGAAGGCGTCAAGACGCCGGGTTTGCGTGACACGCTGATTGCGCAGATCGGCGCGATCGCGGATGGCACCAATCCCAACGGGACCTGCATCGATCGCCCCGACATCGACAATGGCTTCGTCAATTGCCCGACGCTCAACCCGTCGGATCGCAATGGCGGCTTCAGCTACGCCAATTTCACCATTCCGGGGCAGCAGATCGGAAGCTCGAAATTCAATTATGTCGATTGGCGCGCCGGCATCGAATATGATCTGAGCGACGATAACATGCTCTATGCCAAGGTTTCGACCGGTCACAAATCGGGCGGCTTCAACGACAGCTTCGACGGATCGCCGATCCCCGAGACCTTCAGTCCCGAAAAGCTTCTCGTCTACGAGATCGGTAGCCGCAACAGCTTCGACATGTTCGGGCGACGCGGCGTCTTCAACCTAACCGGCTTCTATTATGACTATACCAACCAGGTGTTTCAGGACCTGACTTGCATCAACCTCGATACGACCCAGCAGCCGCCGGTCTGCAACGGCTATTCGCTGGTCAACCGTAACATCGGTGCATCGCGCATCTACGGGGCCGAGGCCGAGATGCGTCTGCGCTTCCCGGGTAATTTCGGTCTCGACATCAACGCGGCCTATCTCGACACAAAGATCACCCGCGGCATCGTCGCCGATGCCCGCGCGCAGGATTTCGGCGCCGGCGGCAACTCGCCGCTGATCAGCCTCGTCGGCAACCGGCTGCCGCTGGCCTCGAAGATGAATGTGAGCGCGCGGCTGTCGCAATGGTTCGACGCGGGGCCCGGCCGCCTCGATTGGCAGGCACTGCTCAACTATCGTTCATCCTATTATCTCAGCCAGTTCAACGAAGCCGACATCGTCTTCCTCGACGGAACGCGCCAGACGGCGTTCGCAGCGGGCTTTCCCGACCGCCAGCAGGGTTATGTCACGCTCAACCTCGGAATCGGTTATACGATCGACAATTTTCGCATCGAGGCTTGGGCGAGCAATTTCCTCAACGAGGAGGTGTCGCAAAAGGCGCTCGTGGGCTCGTCGCTCAACATCCGTTTCCTGAACGACGCGCGCACCTACGGTCTTCGCGTTCGCGTGAACTTCTGATCGCTGGCAAGGGCCGCCCCGCGCATCGTCGGCGCGGGGCGACTATATTATGGCGCAAAGCATGGCTAGATGGATGAGGCGACCGGTTGCATCGCGCAAGCCGGCGCTTGGGCATGGGGGCGGGGGTGGCGAGCGAAACCCGAACGGCGGACGAGCGGCAGCCGCTCGCATTGCTGTTTCTCTACGCGCTTGCCTATGCCGGGGCCGTCATCGCCTATACTCCCTTTTTGATGCTGCTGCTCCCGATGCGGGTGGCCGAACTGGCGGGTGCGGCGGATATTCGCTGGCTGGGCTATATTTTGTTCGCCGGTGCCCTCGCGGCAAGCGTGTCGGCGATCGCCTCGGGCTGGCTCAGCGACCGGACGCGGAACCGGCGCGGTTGGATCGGAGCCGGACTCGCCCTGTCGATCGCGCTCCAGCTTTCGATGGCGCATTTTACCAGCGTGGCAGCGCTGCTTTGGCTCGTTGTTGCCTGGCAGCTCGCGCTCAACCTCATGTTGACGCCGCTGATCGCATGGGCGGGCGACTTTGTCCCCGATCGGCAGAAGGGCCTTCTTGGGGGTCTGCTCGCGTTCGCTCCCGCGCTAGGTGCTTGGTCGTCGCTGCTCGCGGCCCGCGAGACCCCGGCGAGTTTCGCGGACAATTTGTGGCTTGTCTCCATGGTCGCCGTTGCCGCCATGCTACCGCTCTTGGTCGCTGGCTGGCCACGACCGCTGCCGACCGATCCGGGATCGGTGGACATCGTTCAACCGCCGCGGCGCAAATCGGCCGCAGCGATACGAATGTGGCTTGCGCGCCTCGCGATGCAGGTCCCTGGTGCGGCGCTCGCTTCTTATCTCTATTTCTGGCTCCGCGCGCTCGATCCGGCGATGACCAATCGCGAAAAGATGCTGCTCTTTGCCATCGGTCTGTCGCTGTCGATTGGCGCCGCGATGGCGCTCGGCCGCTGGTCGGACCGGCGCGATCGCCCCTTTGTCGTTCTGGCGTTGCTCGCGGCATGCACCGGCCTGCTGCTCGGCGCGATGGCGGCGGCGCCATCACCGGGGTTGGCCAAGCTCGCCTACCTGCTCTTCAGCGGCGCCAGCGCTGCCTTTCTTGCGCTCCACGCCAGTCAGACGCTGCGCGTGCTTCCCGACCCCGCGCGGCGCGCGACCGGGATCGGTTTGTTCAACCTGACAAACACCGCGCCGTCCCTGATCATGCCCTGGATCGCGATCGCAATCGTTCCCGATTTCGGATTCGCGGGTCTTTTTTTGCTGCTGGCGATGCTGGCTTTCATCGCTGCGGCATTGCTTGCGGCCATGCCGCGGGGCGCCCATTGATGGGCGGTGCCGTGCTGATGTTCCGATTATCCCGAGGAGAGTGATATGGCGCTCGTGCCCCAAGACGCATCGACAATTGCCGACGATCCTGTCGGCGGCGCTCACCATGTCGACGCGCCTGAGCTGCGCCTGTTCGTCATGGGGCTCTTCTTCATTTTCGGCGGCATTACCTCGCTGAACGATGTGATCATCCCGAAGCTGAAGGAGCTGTTCACGCTCAACTACACCCAGGCGATGCTGGTCCAATTCTGCTTCTTCACCGCCTATCTGCTGATCGGCATTCCCGGCGCCAAGCTCGTCAAGAAGATCGGCTATATGCGCGGCGCGGTCGCGGGGCTGCTGACGATGATGGTGGGCTGTCTGCTGTTCATCCCGGCGTCGCAGAATGCGGTCTACGGGCTCTTTCTCTTCGCGCTGTTCATCCTCGCGAGCGGCGTCGTGATCGTGCAGGTCGTCGCCAACCCGCTGATCTCGCTGCTCGGCAAGCCCGAGACCGCGCACAGCCGCCTGACCTTTGCGCAGGCGTTCAATTCGCTGGGCACGACGCTGTTCCCCATCGCGGGATCGGCACTGATCCTCGGCAGTCTCGCTTCGGTGACCGCCGATCAGCTGACGGGTGCCGAGCTCGATGCTTATCGAACCGCCGAAAGCCAGGCGATCGTCCACGGCTATCTTGGCATAGCGGCGGCCCTCGCGATCGTCGCGGCCGCCGTGTGGATGTTCCGCAACCGCCTCAAGGGTGAGCGCCACGAGGCCAGCGCCGGACTGGCGGGGATCGATCTGCTCAAGCGTCCGCGCTTCGGTTTCGGCGCCTTGTGCATCTTTCTTTATGTCGGGGCCGAGGTATCGATCGGGTCGCTGATCGTCAGCTATCTCATGCAGGGGCATGTCATGGCGCTGCCCGAACAGACCGCGGGCAAGCTGATCGGCTTCTATTGGGGCGGCGCAATGGTCGGCCGTTTCGTCGGTTCGGCGGTGATGCGCTTGATCAGCCCCGGCAAGCTGCTCGCCTGCGTCGCGGTCGGCGCCATCGCACTGATCCTCGTTTCGACAAATACGACCGGTGTCGTCTCGGGCTACAGCCTGCTTGCGATCGGGCTGATGAACGCCATCATGTTCCCGACCATCTTCAGCCTGGCATCCGAAAAACTCGGCTCCCGCGCCGCTGACGGGTCAGGTATCATCAACGTGGCAATCTTCGGCGGCGCCGTCGTTCCGCTCGCCACCGGTGCGCTCGCCGACCTGACCGGCAGCCTCGGCCTCGCCCTGCTTCTGCCCGCGCTCTGCTACGCCGTCATCGCCGGCTTCGGATATTATGCGCGGCAACCCGCCGATAGTCCGCCGCAACTGGCGGCCAGCGAATAATCTCGATCGAGGACGTGAGCAGCGATTTTTTTGCCCGAGCTCGGCTGCCGAATTACCGCTGTAAATCTCTCTCGGCCAGGTTGGATGAGGGTGGCGGGATCGCGTCGCTGATGAGGAGGTCTTCGAATAATGTCGCAATGAGGGCGACTTGCGAATGCACGCCCGCTTTCGCGTAAATGCGCTTGAGCTGGGCCCGCGCCGTAATGCGTAACGGTCGGCGAAGTCAGCGCGCCGCGTAGGTCACGCGTCGGGTCGGAAGTCAGCCGCGCCGTTGCGATGGCATAGCGAAAGACGAGACTCGCCAATTGCAGGGTGCGGCGGGCGCTTTCCAACTTGCCACGCGCTTCGATCTTGCGGACCGCCGCCAGCACGTCGACGGGTTCGATCTCGCCGATCGGCAATCGCCCGATCGAAGCGTTGAGCCGAGTCAGCAGGGATTCGGTGCGAACAACGGTCGATTGCGCCCAACCATTTTCGCCATCGCGCTGCCGCTTGGCACAATATTCCGCGGCGATGGCTTCGAAGGTGTTGTCGACCGACAGCTTCGCCCTGGTATTCTCCCGCTGCTTTTCGCGCGCCGGATCAGCGCCCGGCGCAATTTGCGCACGGGACGCATCGCGTCGCTTGCGGGCCTCGCTCAGACTGACGTCGGGATACCGCACCAGCGATAGCTTGCGCTCCTTGCCGTCGATTCGGAATAGTTGCGCTCAGCAGGCTTGGCGTTGCGGCTCGCCGTATCAGTGAGGGCCATATTGGGGGCCATTTTATTCGATGGCGGGCCCGAAACCCAAAAGGCCCCAAGATTTTCCGGCTGTCAGCGCTCAGTCGCGAACGTCCGCGATCAGTTCAGACGCCAAATATGGCAGATTTCTGGGAAAAGTCCAGACAATGACGGTCGGCGATGTATGGGAAATTGGAGCGGGTAGCGGGAATCGAACCCGCCTAGCTAGCTTGGAAGGCTAGAGCATTACCACTATGCTATACCCGCTTCGCCAAGGTGCGCGCGATTGCCAGTTTGGGGCGGGGTCGTCAAGCGGAACACGCAGCGGCGATTGAGAACATCGTGGCAACATGCTAGGAATCGGCGTGTGAGCGAGACCGGCGACAGCGAAGCGGACGGCGGCGAGGCGCCGGTTCGCAAAATCATCCATGTCGACATGGACGCCTTTTACGCATCGGTGGAGCAGCGCGACGATC
>ERZ781398.1892-NODE-1892-length-18696-cov-4.451746_pt1 | contig 18696 bp, 17 predicted proteins | sample MGYA00433077_ERZ781398 | MGnify/ENA primary metagenome ERZ781398 (study PRJEB29847, sample SAMN06458254) | wastewater metagenome | isolation source: Wastewater bioreactor | place: South Africa: Cape Town | study: EMG produced TPA metagenomics assembly of the... | reverse complement strand
TGAAGAAAAAACGGGAAAATAGGAATAAATAAGTGATCACTGTATAGTTCATTTTATTCGTAGTAGTGCGAATTGCACGTTTTATCTGTTGTTTTATACTGTTTTTTTTTCTTGTATAATTAAAGAAAAAATAATTAAAAAAGAGCTTCGCAAATGTTCTTATTATATTTGAATTATACAATCTTAAATACACTTGAAATTTATTGAAAAGAAAGCAATAATTTATTCCATTGTTAATCATTGTTGTTGTATATAAAATTAAAAAAATGCACTAAAGATTTAATTTTGTCCTCAGATTTCATGAAATTGATCTTTAACCTGATTGTAAGGACAAACTTCCTCTATTCGTATTATTATACATCGAAACCAGTATGCTCCCGCCATTCATTACAGTTAAATAATTGTTTGGATCAATATTTTGTAGTGTTTCATTGTAGGATTTTTGACTTTGTGTGGATATTCGTGAATTTAATTCGCTTCCTTCATTTCTCAGTAAATTTTGATAGCGCATTTTAGTTTCCTCCAAGTCTCGACGACGTCTTGCAGCAGGACTCCTATTATTAAAAAAAAAGAGACAAGATCATATTATGAAATATTTCATTTCATAAAAATAATACCAGAGCATTCGATATAGACAACAACATGCACACAGTGATAATGGCATAGCTATTGATGCGATACCAAAAATCAATCCCCAACCTGAGCCATTTGAAGTATTGGCTGTTGTAGTTGTAGTTGTAGCAGTACTTGTTGATGTCGTTGTTGATGTTGATGTGGTTGATGTTGTTGTTGTTGGACATACGTCTAATGTTGTAATCACATCGAACGTGATACAATATTCATTAGATTGAATGAAATTGCTTGAATTAAAACAAAATGAAAGATATTTCAATTCTAAGATAATTAATTACTTGGTATAAGCAACTGTACATAATTGTTGAGGACCAATTTGATTTGCTTGTGGTGTCCATGTTAATGTTTCATAATAGATTGATGCGTTATTCGGCGACTGTCTTAAATTCTGTAATTCCATGCCGTCAGTGATATACGTTGGAAAAATATCAATAATAGTAGTATTAGAATTACACATGTTTAATACTGTGATATTGAAACTACTTAAAACTCCAACCGTAACTTCTAAACAACTATGTAATGGTATAATAATGGGTGATTCCGAACAAGTTGCAATAGGTGTAACATAAATTAAAAATTGAACTGGTACTGAACTCATTGGTGTTGTACTTGTTGTATCAAAAAAATCTTCTACCTACAATAAATATTAGAATCATATACTGGCACCAATCTATCTCTCACTTGAATAGCAGCAGCATACCATGTGTCAATGATGCCACCACGAAAATACAATATACAGTTCGATAGATAAGTGCCATTAGGCATACTTGATGGATAACACACGTCAGCACATTCATCATATGCTGGCGAAATAGATACGATCGACCATCGACAACGTATGTCATCTCCACTGTTCACATCCCAAGCATTTATTGATATGCTTGTTGTTTTATTGAATGTAGCATATTGAGGAGAAAAAACATTCGCTACAGGTGGAGTATTAATAAAACCATCTGGACGCTTTCGAATGTCTATGAACGACACTAATGACCAAGCCAGACTATTTTCTATAGGTCTTTTTAATCCAATCCAACCAACACCTTTATGTGCTAGATAAAAGTGTGTATTCGATGATGAAATTGTAACATTTTTTGCCCGTTTGCTCGTCATGATATCTAGTGGTGCACTAACAGTTTTACAATCTGTTAGAATATCAATTTTTTTACTCGAATAACCACCGTCAGTCGCACATTCCGCAGTACACTCTAAGTACGTATTTTGACCTGCTCGACTCGGCGTTGTAATCGGCACATCATTTGCGCAGGTCATTTGGGAATATTTCCAAAAATAAGATTGTACGATTGTAATAGTGATTTCACTCGAATTCGAGTAAGGATCGACAGGAAACCAAGTGTAACTTCCACCGTTAAAATGAAGTGCGTCAATGACCATGACGAAAGTAAGTATCAATAAGCAAGTGCGCATTTTTTGCTGTCTGATTGTCAAAATAGAAAATGAAAATAATTCTATTTCAGTAAATTTATATGCTTATTTTTCGTATACAATGGTAAACAAACTACATAGGTTTCATTGGTTTGGATTATGTTAAGGCTATGAATTTGTATGAATATTAATAAAAAAATAAAGCAAATTTTTTCTCTTTCATCAAGTTTTTTTTATCAATGTACACGAGGTAGACCAGTAGTATGTTCAGTACCGAAGAGATAAATACGAGCCCAATCATCAAAATCAATATCAATCGTACTGATTTGTCGAGATGGTTCATTCTTGATCGTTGTTTCCAATGGTAGTGATGTTGTGGTATTTGTATTTTCGGTATTACGTACTAACATAGACACTGTTCTTGTTTTCGATTGTTCGCATGTACGACGATCAATAATAAAACTTCGAGCTTTCGTTGTCAATTGTTTTGATTCGTTAACTGGTGGACATATCGATTTCAAATCATCTGTTTCGAGAACTTGTTCTGCTGTTTGTGTTGAAGTTGTTCGATTTGGTGATGATTTTATTGACATTGAACCTTGACAACAGCATTTCGACTGTATTTCAATTTGTTCTTTGTCTCGACGGCGCTGTCTTGCAGCAGGGCTCCTTATATAACAAAAAAATTAATTTAATTATGATCTCAAAAGAATGAACTGTTTTACCAACATAAAAAGTAAAGACAGCACCAACAAAAACAACAGAGAAGCAAAATAACGCCTGCTGCAATTTGACCTCCAATCAAACCCCAATTTAATGAATCCGAACTTTTCTGTGATACTGCTGCTCTACAATTCAAATACAAATCAACCAGCAAAATTGATCTAATATTTTACTCTGTTGTAATAGTTTTTGCTGTTGTTGTTGCACATAAATCAGTTGATTCGATCACAATAAACGTAACACAATATTGTGCCGATTGTAAGGATTCACTAGTGAATAAATAAAACAAAACCTGAGACAAAGAAAGAAAAAACAAACGAAATTACTTCGTATAAGCAATAATACAGAGTTGATTGTCTCCAAGTTGATTGATTTGTGGTGTCCAAGTTAATGTTCGATAGAAAATTGAACTGTTCGTTGTGGATTTCTGTAAGGAACTCATTGTCATGCCTGTACTACTCTGTGTCGTAATCATATTCGTAATTTGAGCAATATTCGGATCGCATAGATTCAATACAGAAATATTTACGGTTATTAAAACACCGGCAGTTACTTGCAAACAACCAGTTAGCGGAAGAATGACAGGAGCATCTGAACAGGATGGTGTCGGAGTAACATAGATCAAAAATTGAACGGGAACTGAACTCATCGGAGTGATACTTGTCGTATTCATAAAATCTTCGACCTATAAATATAGAAAATTTTCTTCGTATTACTCAAGAAATAATTGTTCTTGTACTTGAATAGTCGCTGCATACCAAACGCCTGCAGTAATTCCCCAAAAGAACAAAGTACAGTTCGATAGATTACTACCAGTAGGTACATTTGCTGGAAAACATGCACCACCACATTCATCTACAGGTGAAATCGTCATATTTTCTGCCCATCGACATCGTATATCATCCTTTTCATTAACATCTGAGACTAGTATTCGAATAGGAGTTATTCGATTAGCAGCAGCAAATTGAGGTGACGAAACTATGCCCACAGGTGCTGTATTGGTAATATTATCGGGACGCTTTCGAATATCGATCGATAAAACCAATGACCAAGGAAGATCGATTTCAACCGGATCATTCAAATCACGCCAAGCCAATCCTTGAAAAGCCAAATAGAAATGAGCATCGGCTGATATTGTTATATTCACCGATCGTTGACTTGTCATCATCTGTATTGCAAAATTTGCTGTCACACAATCAGTTACCATTGTAATCATATTATTAGAATATCCGCCATCAGTCAAACAGTCAGCAATACATGATAAATTAACAGCTGTATCTTGTCGTAGAGGAGTTGAAATTGGTACGTCAGTCGAACAAACGATTGTTGGATAAGTCCAATAATATGTTTGTATAATAGTAATAGTAACTGAACTTGAATTTTCGTTAGGATCAACGGGTTGCCATCGAATGGTACCTCCATTGAAATGAACTGCGTGAATTACAGTAAAATAAAAAATTGAAATAACGAGAATGTCAGCCGTCTTTAGCATTCGTTGTTTTGTTTTTTTCAATAATAAATGCAAAAGAAAAGAAATTCATTGATTTATTGATTATTTTCTTATTTACATGAACAAATTCTGACGAAAAAAAGTGCTTCATTGAATTTAAATAGGAATCGATAATGTCTAGTCATGATGGAAATTCTTTTCTCTTTGATTAAAAAAAAAAGTTAACGTTTAATTCATTCGATTTTTCAATTGGTTATGAAAAGAAACGCATCAGTTGCCAATACACTCATAATTTTTCTTTTCGATTAAAAAACAAGATAGAAAAAGGAAGCGTGCAGTCAAGCTTGGCTGCATTCGCTGGTAATTAACATCGAAATTTAATTGAAAAATGAAATATTTTTCTCTGTATATTTTCATCGTATACTGTTCGATTGCAAATTCTTGTGAGAATTTTACCATACATTATTGTACCGATATTCCATTTATATTAAGTCCTATATCGGATATCAAATGTCTTCAATTACTTCCAATCAATGCTCAGACATCATTTGATTATACAGTTGAAAATTATATTATTAAAAACACGAGTAAATGTTACGATATTGTCTCATTAGATTCGTTGACATCAGATATTCTCTATTCTGAACAATGTCAACAGATTTGTTCAGAAAACTATTGTCAATTATTTGATAAACATCCAAGTACATCTATTATTAATATATTTTACTCGACAACATTAAATTATGAATCAATAATGTCATTAAACAATTCGATGTCATCATACGATTATTATCGATTCGATAGTTGTAGTTCATTGAGCAGTAGCACTCGTACAACATTGATTATCGTTTATGTACTTGTTGGTATTGTTATTGTTTTAGCCATTGCAGTTCTAGTTCATTGTCTTCTTCGACGAAAATACAAGAGAGTATTTGCCGAACAAATTTATCAACGTTTTTGGCTATTAGATTTTCTCTGTTGTGACCTTAAACGATCGAACGAATCGATGAATCGAATCAATCGTAAATTAAGTGAATCGGTTATAACAGATAATACTAATATGACACAAACACGACTACCTTGGCTATCGTCACCATCAGCATTTGTCATTGGCAATGGTACATCGAATTCGTCAAGTAATCATCGACGAAATTATAATCAATCATCAAATGAAACACTACAACATCCATCACGATCAACAACAATAGATTCAGCCGATCCCGATGATAGCAATGCGCGTGATTCGGATAGGAGCGATGTAGGTATTGAAAATGACAATCAAGAAAGAGCGTTGCCTCTATTAGAAAAAATCTCATCGAGAGCCAGTGAAATTTTATCAGCACGACAAAGTCATATTCAATACACAACATTAGGTCCGACATCATCGATTATTGTTACACGTCATTAGAAATTCAACAAGTCTATTCAACTATTTTAATTATATTTACCTATGATACTTGTAATTTGAATTTAGTTTTCAGTTTCCTTTTTCTTCTCTCGCTCTCTCTCTCTCTCTAAACCTTGAAAAACTTACGATAAGAGAAAAAGTAAAGAACTTTTTTTTCTTTCTTCCTCGTCGTTTGTTTCATCTTACAACGAAAGCAATCAAATTTCAATTCGTGTATATGTTGTATGCTAATAAATCTACGACTGCTGTTCTTAATCGATAGAAGAATTCTACGGTTTCATTGACGAAAATTTTCTTTTTCGCGTTGTTAAAGCAACTATAAAATAAATTTACTTTTGCGATTTAGTAACATAAAAAGTTAATCTTTTTTCAAATCAAACTAAAATGGTAAAAATGAACAAAATCAAGTGATGAATTTTGTTTTTCTACTATTGAATAATATTTCTAGCCCGTGAAAAAAGAACATGAAAAGAAAAAACCGCCGAAAACCGATCGACAGAAAAAAGCCGAAGCGGAAATGATGAAGAAATTGGCTGTTCAATATGTAAGCATGATGAACACGATGTTCAATAAAAAAAAATGAATTCAAATATTTATAGAATGGTGTTCTCACAAGTGCAGAATTAAAAGGTAGATTTGATTGATTGATAAAACAAAAGAAAAAGTCGAACATAACATTTTTCTTGTCATTAGCTATGAAAGACGTTTTCGATACGTATGATACAACCAATCAAGGAATTATTAAAACGAGCCAACTCGGTAAAATTCTTCGGACGCTCGGTTTAAATCCTCGTGATAGTGATATTCAACGTGTTACCAAAGAAATCGATCCTCAAAGTATAAAAATCAACAACTGCAAAAAACAAAAATCATTTGAATTCGATTCATTTAGATACTGATCAATTGAAATTTCCTGAATATGTTATTGGTTTCACGAGTATTCCGAGTACTGTTACTGATTTAGACATTATTCCTGCATTTCAAGTATTCGATGTGGAAAAAACCGGTTTCATTCCTGCTGATGAAATACTCAAAAGTTTGATGAATGTTGGCGAAACTTTAGATGAAATCGAATCGAAAACTTTCAAAGAAAATATGAAGATCGATGAACAAGGTTCATTCGATTACAATGGTAGAAAAATGTCAATTAGAAAAACAACAAATCGATTCGTTTTGTTTTGTTTTAGAATTTTATCTCAAATTTACTTCACCGCCAAAACCTAAGAAAAAGAAAAAAGGAAAAAAAAAGAAGAAAAGCAAATAAAACCAATAAGAAAAACAATAAAACGAATTCGTGTTTTTTATTTTTCGCGTTTTATAAATACACCTTGCCGAGAAGAAATTACAAATAACCAGTTTTCTATGTATATATATAGAATATTTATATTTGACGATTTAAACACAGCCAATCGCTTCACGCATAATTAATCGATATTGTTCTTGAGTCAGATCGAGTTCGGTGCCATCGTTGACACCAGGTAAATGAATTTCAGCTGCTAATTGTCGATTTTGAGCAAGAGACTAAAACGAAACGAGGATTTAAATGAAAACAAAGTTCATTCATTTGAACAAACTTTGGAAAATTGAGGATTCGAAAAAGTTTGTAAAGTTGTTTGAATAACTGAACCAGGTAGAATAGATTGTTGACATTGATTTAAACGATTATTTAACTAGAATACAACGAAAATAAGACAATAATAAGATTCGAATTGTTTTTTTTTTACATTAAATGCAGTTTGATCAACGAGTTTCATTTTCGAACGAATGATTTCTTGTTTAGCTGCAACGTTTTCGCCAGTGATTTTGTAACTTGCAATCGTAGTAAAAAGATCCTACAAAATCGAAATTTATTTTGTCTATATGAATCAGTAAATAATTGTCAAAATTTACATTTAAAAGTAATGTCGAATTTTTGTAGATATCAGCAATTTCGTTAGTTTTCTCTGATTTATTCGGTGTTTCGAGTTTAGCTAATTCCGATGTTGAACGTGTCATTTTCAAATGCCATAATTCATCTTTGAGAAGACGAATCGTATTACGTAGAGCTGATACTTCTTGTTCGTTGGCTACGGGAACAAATGTTCCGTCGGCAATCGATGACGATGATAATTGTCGTTGTGGTGAAATTCGATCGTCGACTGTTGGACTGAGTAGACCAGATGTTCGTTGATTGGTTCCGATTTTTTTCTGCATTAAATCATCGACAAGTTTGTTCTTGGTTAATTGTTTCAATCGATCTTTGAGAGCTGTTTTCTCTTGTTCGAGTTGTTCGTTATCATTTTGTAGAACTGCAATAGCTTCTTCGCATTGTTTGATCTTTTTCTGTCCATCGACTCGTACTTCTTCGATCGATTGTTTATGTTTATTATCTTTTTCTTCTAATTCTTTTTGTAAATTATCAATTTTCTTTTCATTTAATGATAAACGAATATTCAATTCACTCAATTCATCATGTTTTAATTTAATTAATTTCTTCAAATCAAGTAATTCTTCATCTTTTAGTTCTAAACGACCTCGAATCGAATCCGATTCGTTAAGCGATGTTTTCAATTGTTCAGCAAGAAGTTGAAGAGTTTGTTTGTGCGTTTGTTCATTTGTTGAACCATCAAAGGCGCCTGTTTCTAATGAATTACTAATCGTTGACACTGTTGAAACAACTTCATGCATCGAATTCCAAAGACTATCGTATGGGCCACTATCTTCTTTCTTGTAGACTTTATCACAAGCTTGATAGGCAATATTTTCAATGTCTTGATTACGAATTCGTTCATTGGCGTCAGTAAGCATAAGAAGTTGAGTAGTCAAAGCTGAACATATTTCATGGAATGTTTTTGTTAGACGATCAAGATTTCGAATCGATGATTCAACTGAAGATATTGTTTGAGAATCGAGTGTTAACGAACGACTTGTATCATTTTCTTGTGGAACAAGTCGATTGATTTTATTTGCTTGAGATCGAATTTGTTCGTTACTTTCAACAAGACGTTTAACAAGATCAATGAATGGACTTGGATCGTTGCCTGATTTTTGTAATAATTGAATACGTTGAATATCTGTTTGTAATGCATCACTACTCAATAGAACGACACGTATTAAATCGCGAAGATAATTATTCATTGCAAATTTTTCTTCATTCAAATGACCGTTATAAATATGTTGATAGAATGCAATTGTCTTGTCGAGTGTATTCAATGCTGATGAATCGTGTAATTGATCTTTTTGAAGAAGATCAACGAGATAATCGAGAGATTTCTCGTGAGTTAATAAATCTTGATAAGTACTAGCAACTTGTCGAAGTTGATCAGGAGTACAAATATCGAAAGCTTTGAGATATTTTCGAAGAATCATTCGAAAGATAGCCAATGATTGCGAAAGTTTACAAGCAAAACTCCATTGTTCAGCTCGATGTGATTGTGTTACATCATCGAGATTTAATTGTTCAATTTTAGGATATTTCTTTTGAATTTCTTGAATTAATAAATCCGTTTTCGATATTAAACGATTGATCAATAAATTTATTTGTATACAATCGTAATCAGCACCACGTTTAAGAAATTGTTCAGGTAAAAATAATGTTAACATTTGAATATGTTTATTCAAATGATTAACATCGAGTTTTTTCAATTCATAATCAATTGTTTCACTATAGGTTTTAGCTTCGACTATTTTAGCTTTAAATTCACTTGATTGAGCTGAACCAGCCAATTTCAATTGTTCGTCATATTTGTCTAAATCTTTTTTCAATTGATCATTTTGATATTGCATAGTTTTAACTGTTTCTCGAAATTTTAATATTGTTTTCTCATGATCACCGATTGTATATTGTAATTGTTCGATTTGTCGTTCTTTTTCTCGCAAATGATTTTGTAAAAGATCGATATTTTCACGTAATTCATGTTCGATTTCCTTCGCATTTTCTTCCATTTCCTTGTCCATTTCACATAACGATTCGAGATTATCGACATTTTCCTGTAATTCTCGAACTTGATCTTCTAAATTGAGATTTTTCGTTGTGAGAAGATCGACCATTTGCTGTGCACCCAGACATGTATCGACTTGTTCTTTAAGATCGGCAATAGTTGCTTGCATTTGTGTGATATCATTTTTAGCATTTTCATTTTCTTTCGTTAATGTTTTGATTTTATGTTCGAATGTTTCACATTGCTTTTTCAATGTATCATTTTCAGCTTGTTTAGTCAATGATAAATCACGTAATTTAATCAAAGCTTGTTCCATTTTAATTGTACGTTCATCATCGATTTTCTGTTGAAGTTCATTAGCTAATTGATTGGGACCGTTGAGTTGTATTTCACCTTTGATAACATCTAATTCTAATTGAACTTCTTCGTATTTTTCTTTGAGATTCGTATGTTCTAATGTAATAGTTTCGAGTTTTTCTTCGGCCATTTCAAGATCAAGTGTAAGAGATTCAATTCGAACTTCGGTATCAGTCATTTCATCTCGATAAGCATTGAATTTATCTTTCGTATCTTTGAGTTCATTTTCTTGTTGTTGTACTTTATCGTTGAGTTCTTTCATACGTTCTTGAGCTTCACGTTTAAATGATTGTAATTGATCGAGTTGAAGTTTAGTTCGTTCGAATTCTTTGACTTTTTCCAAATCATCACGACGTTTTTTTATTAATGTTTGAATTTGTTCTTCTTGATCAGTGATTTTACTTTTCAAACTCGTGATTAATTGTTGTGATTCGACTGAATCCGATGATGTATTCATCGATTTTCGAGCGTCATTCAAAGGAGGAATCGTAGATGGTGGCGGCTAGACATACAAAAGATATATTATTCTATCAAATTGTCATTTGAATTTACCATTGATGATGTTGGTAATGGTTTCGTTTCCTCTTTAGGCGGTGAGATTCTTTCTGTTGCTGCAGAAATATCATTTGATGATTGAGCTGTTCGAAGTGCACCTGAAAAAATATCGTTTGCGAGTGATATGTTTATTTTATGGAATGAAAGCGGTGAATATAAGCAACTAAAGCGAACATCTACCTGCGTCAGTAGTATTAGTATCGGGTGAAGCTTTAATTTATTAAATAAGAAAACGATTTCTATGAAAATACGTTTGTGTTGAATCATACCTAGTGGTTTTGCTGTCGAACTTGAGGGTGTTGGTGCTCGAAGTCCACTTTGTTTTTGTGGTAGACCACTTGATTTCGTTACTGCAGCTGGAATGTTTCCATTACTACCACTTTGTGATTTAATGGAATGATTCGATGCTGATCGAGATAGATCTGGCTGAAGATCATTTAATACAGATTCGATTTGACCTGGTCGAACATAAAGACCATGATTATCATTACATGTAAAATATCGTACAGTCGTTCCATCTAAACGATTTTCAAAAATAAAAACAAAACATATTCATTGTACACACGTACCTTTCTTTTGTACAGTTCCGTTATTCTTTCCTTTAGGTTCATCGAGAATGACGCCTATCCATTCACCTAGAGAAGAAAGAGAAAATATTCGAAATGAAATCATCTGATTTTTGAATATTCAATTACCATCGGCAAAATCTGTCTTTCCAACAAATGCAATCGTGCCTACGCCTTTGCCCGCTATGGACACACGTTGATCAGGACGAAACAGTGTCGTTGAAGACATTTGTTTTCAAAATACAAATACAAACAGAAAATAAATGATGTGATGACGAATGAGTCTCGAATAGTGATGAATACGAATAATTGAAAACGATATGAACCCATCAGATCAACTACAGCTGGTACTTGGGTGAAGTCTGAATTTATCTACGAGGCAGTTGTGTGAATGTATTCAAGTTTTTCGATGTTATTTTTTTTATGTATTTGACTAAATAAGAAATTATTTCATTTTCATAGCAGAATGATAGAGGGCACTCGAATCAATTTAAACATTATACGTATACACACACACACACACATAAATCGATAGACCGTTTTAAAAATTTGTTTTTGCCTTTTGTTGTCTTATCGAGATAACGACAGAGATCTCGAAAGAGAGAGGCATGCGATGATACATAAAACTTTGTTTGAAAACATCAAATATGAAATATTCTTTTCTAATAATTCAATTTGTAATTTTCATTCGATGTTCGATCAAAGCGAAAGAATTTTTCTGTAATCAACTTGCTCCATGTGGTTGTTCAGAATATGATGTTATTACAACGCGAATTATTGGCGGTGAACCCGTAGTAAATCATAGTTGGGGTTGGGCAGTTTCGTTACGTGTCGATGAGGAACTTCATTTTTGTGGGGGCACTATTCTTTCATCACAATTCATTCTCACAGCTGCACATTGTGTTGATGATCCTGAAATAGTTGATTTTCATTTGAAAGCAGCTGTTGGTACTGATACATTAACGGATAGAGATGGACAACGAATAGCTGTGGCAAAGATATTTCTACATCCTCAATGGACATCGAGTACAAATGAAAATGATATTGCACTATTGAAATTAGAAAAACCTATTGACTTTAACGATAAGAGCATAGCAAGGATTTGTTTTCCGGCGATAGATACATTTGGACGAGAATTTCCCGATATAAAATCATCTCTTGTAGCTATCGGTTGGGGTTATACAACACCGAGTGGAAATACATCAAATATTCTCGAACAAGTAACACTTGAAGCCATTGACAGTCATGATTTAAGATGTAATCAATCGATTCATAATGTTACAATTCAATTTTGTGCAGGAGTCGATGGCGGTGGTAAAGGTAAAAGAAAAGATTATTGTAATCGATTTAAATATTGCTTTTCTCTCTCTCTCTCTCTCTCAGATACTTGTGAAGGTGATTCAGGCGGTCCATTAATGTACTATTCGCAAAATTATAGACAATGGTTAATTGCTGGTATAACATCTTATGGTGACGGATGTGGAAAAAGTGATCATGCTGGTATTTACACAAGAATCAGCATGTATATCGATTGGATTGAATCGATTACTGGCAAAGATGGAATTGTTATTGTAGGAAACGAGAATATCGCTAGTTCGATTCGAAGTAATTTCATTCTAATTACAATATATTTGCTTCTCCATTTTACGTTGTACTCAATAAATCGTTCGTCTTGATAGACTTGTTTTCGTTCTTGATCTAATTGTCTCATACGTCTCTCATTGGTTTCTTTTATTTCAAGTGTCGACTCAGACCATGCGAACATATGAATTGAATTATTACAATCGATTCTTCAATTTCATTTTTATTTTTTATTTCATCAAATCAAATCAAGAAAAGAAACGAAATCCTCAATATGTTTTCTCATCGTGACGACGACAATTGATTTCTATTTTTATCAAAAGAATTCATTCTACTGACTAGATAAAATCAAAATAAATAAATATACATCATTCTCTTTTCAAACAATCGAACAGTATTGTTTTATTTGTTTGACAATATTCATAATCGATTGAATGTGTAGTTTGAATTTGTGATGATTATTTGTTGAATTCATTTGACTGACTTGTTTGAGTAATTGAATGAGATTCGTTAATGCTTCACCTAATTGTCGAGTCAAATGCATTAATGATATTTGTATTTGTTGTGAATGTTCACGAAGTGTTTCAAGTACAAATACAAGTTTCTGTCCTGAAACGACAAGTTTTTTACCTTGATTAACAAATATATACACGTCATTTTCATTGTCCAATAAAAATGAATAACGTTTAAGAATGAACTCAACTTGTTCATTTATATGTCGATAGTAACATTTAATCAATGGATTCATCGAACAATCGTACTCATCGGTTAGAAATTTTCCATGCCATGTTTTCGAAGTTTTCATTTGTGCTGATGAATGTGATGTGGGCAGTTTTTCGTGAGGATTTTCTTCGATTGGTTCGAGATGAAGTTTTCGAAAGATATCATTCGGTACAAATGATTGATTGAGAAGTTTTTGTTTTAAACGTAGTTCGATTAGCTGAAGAATTTTATTTGCAAGATGTATTCGATGTTTTTTATCGTGTTCGAATTCGTCGAGAAGATTTTCTTTAATTAATTTATAATTCGAACGATCCAATAGACAACCGTAATTTTGAAGAAATAAATGGCATTCATGAAGGAAAAGACACGAGTTCGATTCGTTCGTAGATTGAAAGACCAATTTATGGTAGGCTGATGTTAGTTTCGAATGAATTGAAAGTTTTTGAAAGTATTTTTCCAGTTGATCGAGTTCGCCTAAAATAATCCGCATGTGTCGATGTGTTTTTATTCGCCAAAAAAAAAGGAAATTACATGAAGAAAATGATTTATTATTTGTGTTTGTTGAGTATAAATCCGATGATGAACAAGATAAATGAAGTTCATTAGCTGAATAAATACCCGATGAACGTGACGATGATTCCGGTGACGAATCAATTGGCTTTAGATCCGAGATGAAATCTACGTGAAAATTTGTTTTTCTGTTTGATAGAAAGAGAACAAAATTTCTACCTGACTGATGAGCATTGTCATAGTCACGATTCGATGAAAGACCATCGTACATCTATATATAGCAAAAGTTGATTTCGAAAAAAACAAAGAATAATATTGACTGTAACCTACGGATATTGTCGAAAACCGAGAGTTGAGATGATCAGTGATTTGTACTGGTGGTGAATTCGAATTTTGTATCAATTTCAAACGATTTCCTGGGCATAAACCACATTTATCTTTGTGTTTACATAGCCACCAACCTTCGAAACCATGGGGGTTTTCAATTAAAACCGTTAAAATATCACCTTTACGAAATTCCAATTCATCATCATCGTCGACAGTATTATTATAGAGTGCAATAGCTAACTGCATATTTCTACTGATAGAGAAGGAAAAAAAAACACGAAGAAGAAATATCGAGAATAAATCAAGCGGCTATATATATATACGCATAAATTATTAACCAACAAGAATATATTTGATTTCTCTTCTCATTGACTACATCATTTTTCCGTTCAATTGAAAAAAAAAGTGCACTCACCCTCAACTAATGTCGTAACAATTCAATACGCATACGATACACAAAATCAATGTGTCTCTCCTATAAAAGAGAAAGAGAGACAGAGAGAGAAAGAGGAAAAAGTCCTTACTTACTTTCTTTCTTTTCTTTTTCTATGTGTGTATATACGTATGTGCTTCTACTCTTGATTCTATCCTGTCATTAGTTTCTTTTCTGTACAGAAGTAACAGTACACTTGAAAAGAGAATAGAGAAGAACAGTTTATTCAATACCATAGAAAAGAAAAGGTGACAAAACGAACACATGAAAAGAGACAGTCTTTTGTTTCTCATTAAAACGATAGACATCATAGTAAATTTGTTTTCTCTTCTAATCCAATGTTTGTATGTTGGACATGACTAACCTTCGTTTAATAATGATGCAAGATTTCGTCTTAATCTGTCTTCAAATAGATTATTGAAGTCTCTGTGCTGACTTGTACGAACAACTATCCAATTCTCTTCTCTGTTGAGTGTTACATTGAATTCAAATATTTTCTTTGATTTCAGTAAATATGCCATCGAAAGAAATTTAGACGAAATCCTAGATCTATTCAACAACAACAAAAAAAATATGATCCGGATGTTCTTTTTTTTCCTAAAAAATATTGATTTTGAAACGAGAAAAGTTAAATCGATGATCATTTATTCAAAAGTGAAAACAAATGTTGGTATCAGCTACTCCGATTCCAATCGATCTTTCTCATGTTCGTTTGAATATGCCTTGTGCATCGGCTCCTGCAAAGAAGTCTAGTTCGACTTTAATGGACATATTGAAATTCGTGATTGGTCTTTTGATTGCATTGATTTTCGGTGGGATTCTCGTTGTTATGATTTTCTTTCCTCGTTCGGTTGATCTACGTGAATCCAATGAAAATATTGCTAAATTAGAACGACAATCGAATGAAAATCTCGCACAATTATCTCGCGAACAACAATTATCAATTGAACAACAACGACAAAAACAACAGAATGAGTTGATGAAACAAAAAATTGACATGGAAAAAGAACGTTTAGTTCGATTGGAGAAGTTAATCAAAGAAAAAATTGAATTGGAAGAACAACGTGCCGAACGACAAGAAAATCGAGCTGAACTGTATCGCGCAGAAGAACGATCACAGGAACGACAACGTCGAGAAGAAGATCTCTATTTAGCTAAAAACCGATTCGAACAACAATTAGAAATCGAACAAAAACGTTTACAAATCGAAGTTCAAAAACAGGCGTTGACTGAACAACATCGAAAAGAAGATCTTCATCGAGAAAATATTCAATTAGAAATTGATTTTGTTAAGCGAATTTTCAATTGGGGTGAAGGATGGTCAAGTTCAGAAGTCGAATTTGAAATTCAATTATTAATTCGACAATTAGATACCGCTCAGAAATCCTTATTAATCAATGATCTCTATAAACTTCAGTTAATCAATGGTGGTGAAACAGCTTTAGATTTAACTGGTGCTGATCTAAAAGAAATTGATATGGATAATGTTGTTGATGATGAAATAGATACCGTTACTGATCGTTTGAATTACAGTGGTTTATCATTACCATCGACTAATTTAATCAATGCATCGTTTCAAAATATTATTATTCAAGATGCAAATTTCGAATCGTGCCAAATGCTCGGCGTTTTATTTCATTGGTCGAATGTTCAGCGAACAAATTTCAATCAATCGATTTTATCTCTGGCCAGTTTTCGTGCTGCTGATTTAACTGAATGTTATTTTTCGAATGCAAAAATCGATCGTGCTGCATTTTCAAGTGCTCTATTAACTCGAGCATTGATGATCAATGCAACATTAGAATCAGCCAATTTCGAATATGCTTCAGCTGTTGAAACCGATTTCTCTCGTTCTCAAATGTCTTCTGCAAATTTTCAAAATGCTTTTCTTCAATATGCTCGTTTCGATGATGTTGTAGGTCAATCGATTAATTTCTATTTTGCTAAAGCTATGGAAGCAAGTTTTACGAGAGTTTACATGCCTAGTTGCGTTTTCGTTTGGACTGATCTTACGAATGCTTCATTTCGAAATGCTTACTTAGCTGGAGCTTTGTTTGACAATGCAATTGTTGTCAATGTTGATTTTACTCGAGCATTTCTTACTGGTGCAACACTAACACAAGAACAATTAGATGTTGCTCTATCGATTGCAAATGCTCATCTACCCGATGGATCACTTGGTAAAAATAAAAATCTCGTTCGAAATGGCGACGCACAATGTTCAGGAATGCCTTCATCGATTAATGATTGGTTTGCGATTCAAAATGTGATTGTTACCGGTAATCAAAGTAGTAATGAATGTGTTTTTCAATCGACAGCAGCCGATGCAACATTTCTTCAAATGGTTGATATCGGTCGATATCGACGTTTGATTGAAAAAGGATTAGGTAATATTTATGTCGAACTGAATGCTGATAGCAATGTCAATACGGGTGTTTATGTGATGTTACGCTATTTTGATGACCAACAATTTCAAATCGGTCCAGAAAGTTAGTTACACGTACTCAGAACACAAAAAAATCAAAGATAATTCTTTTCTTTATTGTAGTGTCATCATTGGGAATGGTATCGACACCGAAACTTCAAGCAACATTTCCATGTCCTTCGAATACAGTTCAAATACTTCTCAGTGTTATATTTCAATACGAACAGGCTACTGTTGATAACATCTATCTTACTATTGAATAAACAGAATTACGCTTGATTCTTTTTCTCTATTTTTATTAATAAAATAAAGTCGATATTTGCTGAAAGACTTTGGAAAGACAATAATCGAATGTTTTTAGTATTTTTTCGAGCTCGCTCGAAATTGAGTTAATTGTCTTTGATAATTCGATCGTAGATTCTTTTCGAATGCACTTACTGATCCACCTAATCGTCGCATGATTTCAATTGAATTCGGAATCGATTCTTCGAGATCAGCCTCGTCGTCAATCGATGCTTGACATGGATTGACTAAAATTGTTTTTAATTCGACTTGTTGTTTTTGTCGAGCACGTTCATTTTTTGTCTTCAACATATGTAAAGCTGTTCGACTACTATTCATACTTCGTACATTGGATTTTTTCGTTGAAGATAATGAATCGGTTGATAATTCTTCGTAGAAACCACCGAGAAGACTTGTTTCGTTTGTGTGTGTTTGTGGTGTTTGACAATGTGTTAACAGAGGTTGTTGATTAGCAGCAGCAGGACGACGACTTGAATGTGCACTTCCACCGGTTCGTCTCGATGAGCCCATTGGCAACGGACTAATAGTTCGATGTTCATTGTGATTTGCTAAAGCATGTTCACGAGTTATAGCCGATTGACGAAGTTGAACACTTAATGATGCTTGAGGTTTAGGACCGAAATTTATATTTGCTAATGATTGGATTCGTTCAGTTGGTTTTGTCTAAAATCGAAAGAAATACTACCTGATATAATTTGCTTTTCAATCGAATTTATCTATACTTGTGATTGTAATCGAGCACTTTTTCTGCTATAAGATGAATTTATGTAGTTCGAATGATGTTTCGACGGATCGACGGAATTTCGAATGAATTCAGGTGATTGTTGATATTCATCGGTCGGTGATGTTGTATTTCGATCGTGTTCGTCGTCTAAAAATCTAGCTTCATGATAATTCTCTCTCAGTTTCGGATATTTTGATATAGCTGATGGTCGTCGTATATCATGAAGTTCATTTAAAAGAATTTCATCATCTAATTTCATTGAATTGATATCAATTAAACTGAGAAGATTTCGTTTAGTTGATGTTCTTGCTGTTTTCGTTGTTCGTTTTTGTGGCATCAGAATATAATCTGTCCAATGAACATAGATCGGCGAATACGTAACAATACGATTCCATTGATCTTCACCAAATGGACTTAATTGAACAGTTGAAATCGACTCACAATACGAACTAGAATAACTCATTATGAGTTAGTCAAAACTTTTGCTAACAATCAAATGTTGCTATTGGTTGTGTGCACGCTAGACTCACAATTGACTTTCGTCGTTTTTTTTTTTCGGTTGTATTTGTGCGCAAAAAAGCAAGAGAACAATACAGATGTACATGAATCAAGAAAAAGAAAAGAAAAATCAATTTTAATAGATGGATGAAAAACAAATGTTTGTATAAGAATTTA
>ERZ781398.1884-NODE-1884-length-18744-cov-4.654770_pt1 | contig 18744 bp, 24 predicted proteins | sample MGYA00433077_ERZ781398 | MGnify/ENA primary metagenome ERZ781398 (study PRJEB29847, sample SAMN06458254) | wastewater metagenome | isolation source: Wastewater bioreactor | place: South Africa: Cape Town | study: EMG produced TPA metagenomics assembly of the... | reverse complement strand
AAGTTAATAATCTCACAATTGCATCGAACATCAAACGTTCGACCTCCGATGCCATCGAATCTACTCGACGACATAAACTCGATGATTCGATCTTTCAATACGAAATGATCCTTCGACATTTGACAAATCATGAGCAATTCGTTGCAGAATCGACTTTAGCTGTCAAACCATCGGATAGTTCGAAACCAAGATCTTTAAATGAAACGGAACTGAAATTCCTTTCGAGAACATCAGTACCCAATCGACAAACTCAATCTCTGTCGAGATACATGGGACGGACATTTTCAGAATTTATTATGAATGATCTTTCGCCTTCACCAGCAACGAAAGAAGAACGAAATCGAAGTATTTCTCACACATCAGCTCAAACAGTTGTAGACGAAGTCGATTCGCCGACAGAACTCAGCACAATTGTGTCGAATACAACTGAAGCAGCAGCAACAGCAGTTCTCAATGAACTTGATGCAGTACTCGAACAATCGACTACGCACAATACTGAAGTGAATCCGCCGACTATCCAAGTAGAAAAATTGAGAATTTGATTTTTTGTAAGACGTATTGTTTTTAAACTTAGACTTTGTCCGAGGAACAATTGCTGATGAAAAGTTTATTCGAAGGAAAGAAAACGTCGTTTTCTCCTGAAGATCTCAATATGCATTCAGTTCGCATACGTTCGTATTTTTCAATAGAATTCTTTGATTGTTATCCAACAAATGATTTTCTTGTTCTAGCCGCAGAACTAATGGAAACATATCAAATCGCTCAAAAACGATGTTTTTTCGAGTCCGAAGAATTAGTTGTAAAAAGAAGACAAAAGTCCATTCATTTTTCTCATTGAAATTCTTCTCTTTTCTCGTTCAGTACGCAACAAAAATGATAAAAATCAGTCGTCGTGGTTATACTCAACATATTCGACTACTCTGTTTAACCAGCGAACGACTTTATAATATTACGAAGAAAGATCCATATCCAAAAGAAGGTTTACTATTTCAAGATATTTGTGGAATAACTGTTTCGCCGTATAAAGATGGTTTTATTTGTATTCATACAAAAGAAACATACGAAGATCGAGTAAAATTGAATTGATAAAAAAAAAACGAAAGGTTTGATGCATTTGAATATTTAAAAAGGGCGATTGGTTAATTGTTGTTGATCATCCGTGTGAATTTGTGACGAAATATTTCATGACTGTGAAACGGAAAAATAATGACAGTCGGTTTCTTCGATTTAAAACAAAGTTTGCCGAATCGAAAGCGATTGAAATGAGATTTTTGTTTTTTCTCTAGATTTACACATTGCCGTCGGTGTTACGGCGAAGGTAAAGCAAAAACGCCAATTAGATATTTGATTTTTTTTCGTTTTAAAATTAGGCTCGAGTGATTGTACAGTTGAAGTTCATTTGTCCGATTGTTTTCGTGTGAAAAAAGCTGAATACGATCTTCTCAATATCGTAAGATAATTTCCACTAGGTTCATTTGTCAAATATTTCATATTTGTATTTGTTTTCTAGTTTACAACATGATCCTCAAATAAAATTTGCCTTTTGCGTTCTTGTTGTTGCTATCGCTATAAACGTATATTTATATTTTCTCTTTGCTAAATAAATTGCTTGATTTTATCGTAAATAACACGAGAAAGAGTATACAATTCATGACCACGCGAATAAAACGAAAAGAAAAGCAATGATGCGAAACGAGCAAACAGATTCATCACATAAATGCTACGAATTCTCTTTCTCTCTTTCGTTCGAACAAAAACGCGTCACTAGTCGAGCACATTGACGAGCAAACACGGGTTTTTAGTCTGTCTCTATATACACACGATCGATAAGGAGTCACACATCAATGATCGAATCCGGTTCTCTATTTTCTAGATACAATTGGGCGTATTTTACGAAAAGAAAGAGAGAAAAAACGCCTTTTTTCTCCGCTATCGACTAGCAATTACTTTGTCACTTGATTTTACCTAACAGAAATTCGAGTGCATAGTGATTTGAAGGAAGTCAAAAGTTTCTAATCTAGCAAATGACTATAAAGAATCGAGTTGTGCACACGGTTCGTTCACTTCTGCCAGGTAAATTCGATTTGAAGATCTTCTGTCGTAGTGATTTTTCGTTTTTCAAAAGGAGGCAAAAACAAAAATAAAACAGCTAAAAATAATAATGATTTCGAAAATTTAAAGAAAGAAGTTACGATCGATGAACACAAAATCACACTAGAAGAATTAATAGATCGTTATCAAACTGACATTGAACATGGCCTATCCAATGCAAAAGCAGGAGAATTATTAGAAAAAAATGGTCGAAATGCGTTGACACCGCCACCCGAAGTTCCTGAATGGATTAAATTTGCAAAATTACTTTTCGGTGGTTTTTCTGCTCTACTTTGGGTAAACCGAATTGGTTCGTTTTTTTTTCTCGAAATTTCGATCTTTAGGTTGCAGCAATTCTTTGTTTAATTGCCTATGGAGCACAAGTCAGTAGTGATCCGAGTACACCGAAAGATAATTTATGGCTTGGTATTGCTTTATTGATTGTCGTCATTATTACAGCTGTATTCGCTTATTATCAAGAATCGAAAGCAGGAAAAATTATGGATTCATTCAAAAAAATGGTTTCTCATAGAAAAGATTATGCTTTGTTCTTTTTTTATCAATGATATGTTTAGGTACCGCAACAAGCTATTGTCTTGCGTGATAGTCAAAAAATTGAATTACCTGCCGAAGAATTGGTGGTTGGAGATATAGTTTTCGTGAAAATCGGTGATAAAACACCAGCAGGTAGTATTGAAACCGATTCAAATGAATATTTAATGTTTGTTTAGATATTCGAGTATTATCATCACAAAGTTTTAAAGTTGATAACTCGTCATTAACAGGTGAAAGTGAACCATTAGCTCGAGCACCTGATTGTACACATGACAATCCACTTGAAACAAAAAATCTCGCTTTTTTCAGTACATTTGCTGTCGAAGGTAATAAACTATCTTCATTTATTAAAAAATCATTTCATTCTATTTTTAATCATCAGGCTCATGCACTGGCATGGTTATTCGAACAGGTGATAACACTGTTATGGGCCGAATTGCTGCTTTAGGTAAACGAACTAATCTATTCATTTGATTCAATTATTTGTCACTAGCTAGTGGTCTTGGCACTGATATTTCACCATTGAATATCGAAATAAATCATTTCGTTCACATTGTTACTGCTGTTGCCGTTAGTTTCGGTATTATTTTTCTTATTATTCTTCTCGCTCTTGGTACTGGCGTTCTTCGAGCTATTGTTTTTGTCATTGGTATTATCGTTTCGAATGTACCCGAAGGTTTACTTGCTACAATTACGGTTATGTTAGCATTGACAGCTCAACGTATGGCAAAGAAAAAGTGTTTAGTTAAGAATTTAACAGCTGTCGAAGCACTCGGTAGTGTGTCGACAATTTGTTCGGATAAAACAGGAACATTAACACAAAATCGTATGACTGTCGCACATTTATGGGTCGATAATGCCATTGTTTCAGTGAATCTTTCGCCGACACATGATGCTGAATTAGCTTTTGAAAATCCTTTAGTCGATCCTAAAACAGGCGAATCAACAAAAGCTTTCAATCGAAGTGGACCTGGCTATCAGGCATTAGAACGATGTGCCATGCTGTGTGCGAAAGCAGTTTTTAAAGTAAAATTTCGATGAAATACTTTGTCATAGCAAATTTCTTTGCTAGAATGACGAAGAAAATATGAGTAAACATCCGTTACAACGTAAAGTTCAAGGAGATGCAAGTGAAACTGCTATTCTTCAGTATGCCGAAATAGTTCATGGTCAAGTTGAAGAATATCGTGAGAAAAATAAACGTGTTTGCGATATACCATTTAACAGTGCGAATAAATATCAAGTGTCTGTTCACGAAACAGATGATGGCGATGAAAGACATCTTCTTGTTGTAAGAACGTCAAAAATCTAGAAATGAGTTTTTACATACGAAAACTATGAATCTTTTTCAAGATGAAAGGTGCACCTGAACGAATACTTGAACGATGTCAGAAAATCTTTATTAATAACAATGAATTCGAACTCGATGACGAATGGAAACAGAAGTTTAATGATGCTTATATGGAACTAGGAGGTTTAGGTGAACGTGTGCTTGGGTTTTGTGATATGCGTTTACCATCGACGAATTTTCCCAAAGGATTTAAATTCGATCCTGATAATGTCAATTTTCCAGTGAGAGGCTTGAGATTTTTGGGTTTTATGACATTGATTGATCCGCCTCGACCTGGTGTTGCCGATGCCGTAGCAAAATGTCGTACAGCTGGTAAAAATCATTAAAAAAAAGAAAGACGAGATCTTCATATTTCAAAAATAGGTATCAAAGTTATTATGGTTACTGGTGATCATCCAATTACAGCTAAAGCTATTGCTCGAGGTAAATACAACGTTCAATTTAAATAATCATATAAAGAAATATACTTTTATTTCGTAGGCGTTGGTATTATTACATCGGATACAGGTAAACAAAAGTGCTTTGGAACACTATTCGACAGCGAAAATTTTGATTATTGTTTATTTAATTGTGTGTAGCTCAAGATTTAGCAAAACGATTAAATATATCTCCGAGTGACGTTGATCCACGTGATGTTCGTGCTATAGTCGTATCGGGTTCTGAATTAGCCGAATTATCTTCTCAACAATTAGACGAAGTGTTAACTCTTCATTCTGAAATTGTCTTTGCTCGCACATCGCCTCAGCAAAAACTAATTATAGTCGAAGGTTAATTTCGTTGTCAAAATTCAAATTTAACGTTTTCGTTTAGGTTGCCAACGACAAGGTTGGATCGTCGGTGTGACAGGCGATGGTGTCAACGATTCACCAGCTTTGAAAAAAGCAGATATCGGCATCTCAATGGGTAACAAAGAATTGCTTGAAAGTTCATCTATTGTTTTGATTTTCGTACGAAAAGGTATAACGGGTTCCGATGTAAGCAAACAAGTCGCCGATATGATTTTACTCGATGATAATTTCGCAACTATTGTCACGGGTATCGAAGAAGGTCGATTGATTTTCGACAATTTAAAAAAAGTTATCGCTTATACATTCACGAAAAACTTAGTCGAATTATTACCATTTCTTGTCTATGTTGTTGCCGATATACCACTTGCATTAAGTACAATTACTATTCTTTGTATTGATTTAGGTACAGATATTGTACCAAGTATTTCCTATGCATACGAAGCCATTGAAGCTGATATTCTCGTATGTTGAAACTATTTTCGTGACGAGAGAGAGAGAGAGAAAGAATGTTCATTTAGAAACGACCACCAAGAAAGAAAACAGAGAAGATGGTCACAAGTCAAATGGTCACACTTTGCTATGGACAATTTGCAATGGTTGAAGCTAGTGGTGCATTTTTTGCTTACATGGTTGTTATGGCTGAAAATGGCTTTTGGCCATCGAGACTTCTTGGTTTACGTGAAGCATGGGAATCAACGTCAGTTAATGATCTTCTCGATAGTTACGGACAAGAATGGACATTTGAACAAAGACATAATCTCGATTTAGCTGCTCAAACTGCGTATTTTATTGGTGTTGTCATCGCACAATTTGCGAATATGTACGGAAATAAAACAACTCGTCGATCGGTTTTTCAACAAGGAATCTTTCGAAATCGTTTCATGATCTTTGCTATTTTATTTACAATTGCTCTCTGCTGTTTTCTTCTCTATGTTCCAAAATTAAATCGAGCTTTGAATCTTGCACCAAATCGTTTTCTTTGGTGGTTACCAGCCGTTCCATTCTTCTTCTATTTATTCGCGTTTAATGAAGCACGAAAATTTTTTATTCGAAAATATCCTGGACGATTTCCAGCACGTCAACTTACATATTAACATTCGATTAATTGAACATGTTTTTTTTTCTTTTCGAACGATTTTTTAAAATCATTGATTCATTTCCAATAAAATATTCCTAGACACATCAAATAACCATCGACACTTATGACATCTCTTGTCGTTCTTTAGATTGGTGGTAGTTGAAGTCGGTTCAATGATTCATTCATATATATATATATGCATATTTATTTTTCTCTCTCTCCACTAATACTACTAGGATTACAATTCGTTTTCTTCAATTCCATATAGAATCATGACGTCATTTGCTGTTTATGGTGAGAGATCTGACTTCGACTTCGACAATGCGTCATCTCTCTCTCGTGCTCTTTTTATTTTAGATGATTACTCATTTATTTGAGAGAAATTTTATCTGAAAAAAAATAGCGTGTTTATATTCTTGTGTTTTTATTTTTTACTATTGTTTTGCTCAGTAAACGAAAGTATGGAAGGTGAACCCTATAAAATTCAACATGAATATCATCAACGTGCCGCTGGATTTCTCAATCAAGCACTTGCATTTGACGAACAATCGAGTAAACTATCAGCGTATTTGTTTTTTGTCGAAGCAAAATATCCTAATTTAATTGTAGATAATGATGAAATGGCCATTCTTTTATATAAACAAGGCATTCGAGAATTAGAAAAAGCCGTTCAATTAAAAGTTGATGCTAATAGTAAATGATTTCTATCAAAAGATTTTCTCGAAATAATACATATGACTAATACAACTAGATACACGTGCTGTAGAATTACATTCCAAGATGCGTAAAAATCTAGCAATGGCTCGCGAACGAGTAGTCATTTTACGTATGCTGGAGTTATTTCTTTATTTCAAAACATTTTCTTGTCTCGTTTTCTAGAAGAACGTCTTCGAAAAGAAACTAATGCACAACCATCTCCAGCTAACATTCAATACCAACTCTCACCTCGTATTGTTCCACCACCATCCGTATGTATCGAATTGTGATCTTTGCTAGCTTGTTTGTTCATAATTATCCTTCCAGTCTGCTTCATCGAAAGCTCGAGCTCTCGTCATACAACCGAAATATGTACTTAATTGTTGCATGAAAATGTAAAATGAATAATTTGAATTTAGGCATCGAAAAAAGATTCACTAACGAAACCAAATCCTGATACAGCATCATCTGCTCAAACAAAACGTCATCCATTAAAATTGCCGAATGTTGATCCTCAATTAATTTCGTATATACTCGATGAAGTTATTGAAAATCGACCGACTGTTAAATTCGGTGATATCGGTTCGTTTTTTTTATATTGAAAATCAATGTTTTCGAACAAATGGATTGACTTGTTCGTTCTAGGTGGTCAAGAATCAGCTAAACGAGCACTTGAAGAAGCAGTTATTCTACCTGTTCTTCGACCTGAGGTAAAAATAAAAAAGAAATGACTTGTCAAGATGAAAATCTCTTGTTGATTTAGATGTTCACCGGTCTTCGAGCGCCAGTTCGCGGTATTCTACTATTCGGACCGCCTGGCAACGGCAAAACAATGCTTGTAATTCGTTTATTATCTTTCCATTTGATTGTTTTTGTTTGTTTTTATAGGCAAAAGCCGTGGCTTCCGAAGCCAAAGCTCGGTTTTTTAATATCAGTGCGTCTAGTTTAACATCCAAATATGTATGTCTTGTGATTTTGAAGAAAAGATCAAAAGTATATTTTTGAATTTGTTTTCGTTCAGGTTGGCGAAGGTGAAAAACTTGTTCGAGCTTTATTTGCTGCTGCTCGTGAATTACAACCGTCGATTATTTTCATTGGTTTGCATATTTCAATTTCAAATTGAATTTTTGCAATAAAAATTCGTTTTTTTTTCAGACGAAGTTGATTCTTTACTAACAGAACGTAAAGAATCTGAACATGACGCTATGCGACGATTGAAAACCGAATTTCTTGTTCAATTCGATGGCGTAAGACAATTAAAATTTCCTTTGAAATGAAGATTTTGAATTCTCAAATCTTTAGGTTCAAACAAACAGTGAAGATCGTATTTTAGTACTTGCTGCAACAAATCGTCCATTTGACTTAGATGATGCAGCATTAAGGTGCCTATTCGTTCGAGAGAAATCTGTTTTGCTTTACGTTTTATTTTTTTTCTTCAGACGATTTCCTCGTCGAATTTATATTCAATTGCCTGACTCGAGAACACGTCGAGATCTTCTAAAAAATTTACTTCACAAACAAGAACATAAACTTTCATCGAGTGATTTCGATTGGATATCATCGTAAGATTTTTTCTTTTTCATGGTAAGATCTCGTGAGTTTTGTTTTTAGTGAAACACATGGCTATTCGGGTAGTGATTTAACTGCTTTAGCAAAAGATGCTGCTATGGGTCCCGTACGTGAATTACGTATTGATGAATTAAAAAAACTATCTGTTAGCCGTATTCGACCGGTCTCACGCGAAGATTTCGTACAATCATTAAGGAAAATTCGTCCGAGTGTCTCGCCTTCGACACTTGATAAATACATTCGATGGAATCGTACATTTGGCGATTGTAGTTCATAAATTTGCACATATTTTCATTTGTTACGTTCTTTTTTTTCTTCGCTTTATTTCCCTATATACATATATATCTAGTCACGTGTTTGATATAAATGAAACTTGTCTCGTTTTTTTTGTATATGTGGCTTATTATTCCACGCAAAGCAGATAAATATCGTGTGATTTTCCTTCGTCTTTGTTTATCTTCGTATTTTGGTTTGAGAGAGTTTGAGTTTTGTAGACGTTATATGACCCAATGACAACGAGATCGAATGTAGTGCAATATGAATCTAATTTATCGACAAATTGCAGCAACATCGACCTAGTCGCATTGGTTCTTATTCTCTCTCTCTCTTTCGTTTATTCTTTCTTTTTCTTGATTTATTCTTACGCTGTCATCCTATTGACAAGGAAGAATGAGAGAACAGAGAAATTTTCGTAATATTTCTTCGAAAAACGAAGAAAAAAACGAAGAAGAAGAAACACAATCGAATACAAGCGCATAAAAGAACGAGAAAAAAGGCTAATTACATCATATAGATTGATTACGATCGGTTGGCGTGGCGCAAGCGCCCTTTTCCCCGATTCTATATCTAGTATATCATGATATCTTTTTCTTCCCTTTCTTAATCCATCTGTTAATCTCGATAATGTTCAGTCAGTGCCACAAAAGAATTCACGAGAATTTCTCTCTTTTCTACCTCAACGTATGACAGACGTGTTGAAATAATTCGTTTTGCGATGCGTTTTTTTTTCTTTTTAAAACAAAATATACGTATGGCACGCATCGAAACAGAACACGAAGGTGCAGTATAAGAAAGACATAAGAGTACGCGACTAAAGTGGATTGTAACAGAGAGTAAGAAGAGCGAGAGAAAAGAGACAGCATAAAGCATTCAATATTTCGATCGTCAATCGAATCGAAAAAAAAACATACGAAGAAAAAAACGAAGAAAGAGAACGAGACGACAACGGCAGAGAATAGCATACCTGTACACATCATGACGATCAGGGTAAAAGCAAGAGCAGCAATTGAAATGAAAAAATACATACACACACATATATATATATATAGATGTATATACACATAGAAATCGTCGTAGCGACCATGATGATGACAACGACGACGACAATAACAGCGTCATGCAAGGTCTTCAACCAAAAGTCTTCCTTATGTGTTGTGTATAACAAAAGAAGAAAAAGACGAAGAAGAAGAAACCGAGAACTCGTCTTCATCTTTTTTCCTTTTTTTGCTACTATACATAAGATAGAAGAAAAAAAAAGAAGAACGAATAGAAAAGAAAATATCGACATATGTGTATGTGTGTGTATGTATATATGCATTTCTTGGTCGATGTAAAAAAGTATGCGTACGAGTGTACAATTCTTTAGCTATCTCGTGGTATTTATGACACACACACACACACACGCATATATTCTATTCCTTGCCGATGCTCAAGGTGTAGAAAATAAAGAAAGCAAAAGAATGAATGTTAACTGATAGGGATCGATTATAATAAGCAACTAAATGTACATATCTATCTGCCCTATTGTCTTACTTCAATTAGTAACGACAACGAAATTTTTTTATTTAGTCGCATACAGAAGATTCGGCTGATAATTACCTTTATGAACATATGTCCAACTCTCTTTCTCGCATACCTTCCAAACGAATGACTGAGCTTTTATATGCGTATGTTAAAATGAAAATATATTTCAACGTACATATACACATACTCTCTCTTCATTCTTTTCTCTTTCTTCTAATTATACGGGTATTTCTCTTTTTCTCTCTCTATGTGTCTCTCTGTATGTATGCACAAACAGACACAATACTTCAACTGTAGCTAGCTACGCGAGAACGAACAGGTAATGAGAAGACTTTTAAAAAATTCTTTACTATTGAGAAAAGATTGTCATACTCAAGTATTCTTCTCTTTCTCTTCAGTTATATGTGTGATCAAACAAAAGAAAAGAGAGAGAGAGAGACACTCACCCAAAAAAAAAATGAAATTGATTTTTCCGCCTGATGGAAAACGTCGCAATAGTACCTCTCGAATTCGCTCTCTCTCTTTTTTTCTCTTTCGCTCTTCAACTCTTTGATTGAGTTGAACTATGTAAACAAACTAGAATAAAAGAGTTTGTATGTCTGTATGCCGTTGCTAATGACAAAAAGTAAAATCATTCTGTGAGGCATGTCGATTCTTTTAATGTATATTCGAAATGGAATCATCTATTGTCGAATATATTTTTCGTATTGAAGTAGATGAAGGTGCTCTAGAAGAATGAATGTGAACGAAAAAAGCACTTCAATAGAGAGAAAACGAACGCTTGAAGATATTTGAACAAAAGAATGAGACAAGAGACTCGTTTTGTAGTTAACGAAATAAAAGAAAAACCTGAAAATGATGAATAATACTTTTTAATTCATTAAGACCTCAGTTTATTAATTAAACGTTTGACAAAAATACCAAAAAAAACAGAACAGAATTTAAATTCAAACGATATTTTTTCGATGGATCAATAAAACAAAAACAAAAACAAAAACATGAACTAATTGAATTTCTTTTCAGATCTCTTGTATGAGATTAATTCGTTTTTCAGTTCAACGATTTTGCTCAATACGTACTCGTACGAATTTGTCCATTCATTTCAAGTTGAAATTTGTCTAGTTTGAATTAATCTAGTCTCAATCATGTCCGATACTAGCAAAAAATCGACGTGTACACATCAAATTCCTGAGGATCGTCGAGATAAATTACTTATCTATCAGATTCTTGTTCGTTTATTTGGCAATCGAAATCTAACGAATACAATTCACGGAACAATCGAACAGAATGGTGTTGGTAAAATGAACGATATTAATGACAAATGTTTGAACGAATTAAAAAGATTCGGCTATACACATATTTGGTACTGTGGTGTTCTTGAACACGCAACAATGACTGATTATACAGCCTATGGAATTCGAAAAGATAATCCATATATTGTCAAGTGAGTTCGATTGTAGTTAATCGATGAGTAAAAAAGTGTTTTCTTAGAGGTCTAGCAGGTTCACCGTATGCGGTTAAAGATTATTATGATATCTCTCCAGATTTAGCTGTTGATGTTCCCAATCGTATACGAGAGTTTGAACAATTAATTGAACGTACTCATGCACATGGACTTCACGTTATCATGGACTTTATTCCGAATCATGTTGCACGAGCATATGGTTCTGATGTTCGACCTGAAGAAGATTTCGGCAATAATGATGATCAAACGAAAGCATTTAGTCCGAAAAATGATTTCTATTATATCGAAAGTGAAGAATTTCAAATGCCAAATGTCGAACATATTCCACCGTGTATTGATAAATCACAACTGCCGATTTATACAGAAAAACCAGCACGTGCAACAGGCAACGATGTATTTCATTCGCGACCATTAGTAACCGATTGGTTCGAAACGGTGAAATTAAATTACGGAACTGATTATGCCGCAGGAAGAAATCATTTCGATCCACCACCACCACTTTGGGAGAAACTCTTTCGAATTCTCTGCTATTGGATCGACAAAGGTGTCGATGGTTTTCGTTGTGATATGGTAAAACTAAGCCAACAAGTGATCAAATGATTAGTTAGTTTCTTTTCTAGGCTGAAATGGTTGCAGCTGATTTTTGGCATTGGTTAATAACATCGATACGTAAAGCTTATCCCGATCGACGAATTATATTCATTGCTGAGATCTATCGACCGGATCTCTATCAACGTTATATCGAACATGGTCTATTCGATTATTTGTATGATAAAGTTGGCTTATATGATTGTCTACGATGGTTATTAGAAGAAGGTTCGACTCTTGGCAATTGTAATGAGATAACACGTGCTCATAATGATTTAAAACATATTGAAAGTCGTCTGTTAAGATTTCTTGAGAATCATGACGAAATTCGGTAAATAAAATTAAGAAAAACAAATTGCTGATTTTGATGTGACATGTTTTCGATTCAGAATTGCAGCTAAACAATTCGCAGGAAATCCATGGAAAGCAATACCTGCAGCTGTTTGTACAGCTGTTATGCATTCAGGTCCAGTGATGATCTATTTTGGACAAGAAGTGGGTGTCGATAGTGTTGGACCGAAAGGTTTTCAAGGTGCTGATGGTCGTACAACGATTTTCGATTATTGGGTAAGTTTTATTTCAAAAAAAAAAATTCAAGTCTTTTCAATGAATTTAATTTTATTCTCTAGGGTATTCCTGAACATCAAGCTTGGTATAACAATGGTGAATGCGATGGTGGTCAATTGACAATTACACAAAAGGCTCTTCGGTCATTCTACGAAATTTTAAATAAATTAGTTCTTGATCATAAAGCAATACATTCAGTTACATCGAAATTAGCTGATTTACAATATGCAAATCATGAATTCTATGATACAAAAAAGATCTTTTCATTTATTCGTTATGTTGAAAATGAGGAACAACTTTTATTCATACTTAATTTTGATTTTTACAATACGTATGATATTCAAGTTGCTATACCCAATGAAGTTTGGTCAAGAATTGGTTTGGATACATCGAAAACATATATTCTCAAAGAAGTATTCATCGATCAATCGGTTCAATTAGAACTACGTGCAAACGAAAATCTTCATCTCAAACTACCAAATAATCAAGTTTATGTCTTTCAAATCCAACCTAAACCCTAGTCTTAGTTTTAATTTTAAAATAAAAGAACATTTTTTTTTTTTCACCACTTTTTGAAACTGAAAATGAATAGTAACGACAAATGTTTGATTGAAGAAAGATGTCGCCATTCTGATTTCTTTATGATTGTACGGAAAAGAGTCCAGCCGAATAACAGATAGTGTCTTCATGTATGTAAATGTATGTTGATTTGAATACAAAGATTTGCTTCAACTAGTATCTCAATCAGTTTTACATAATTAACTTTGTATATTTCTCAAAATGAGTAGTGACAAACCAAAAGAGATGACAGTCGAAGAATATGCTGACTTGGTTGCTAAATGGCAACAAGCATATTATACTTGGCATTCAAGTTGTATGAATTATTACAAGTAATTCAAATAGTTTAATTTTATCGTTGTGGTGATTTCATTCATTTATCTTTCAGTATATTATTGTTAAATTCGACTCAACAATTTTTTCAACAAATACCTGTTATAACAAGTTCAAATCTTCTTACATTATTATCAGAATCGAATCAGTCTCGATCGTATGATCCTCTAGCAGAAATTCGAAATGGTTTGTGCATAGAACAAAAGAACTTATTATTCATGAAATCTTTCTAGCTCGTTTGAAAATCGGATCCGTATGGCGTCGATCTCTTGCTGAAGTTATCGATTTTATTCTCTTGCATATTTTCAAGTATTGATTTACTATTTCTCATTTATTAATTTTTGACTGTTGGTTTTAGAATTCTAATTCTTTTTTTTCTTTCAAATCAATTTAATTTAATCGACGAAAATCGACTTACATTGACCTATATGATCTCGAATTTACTCTATGAAGAATCATTTTCATTTCCAATAGAACTTCTCTGTATTGAATTGATCTATCTCGTAGCAAGTATCGGTTTTGAAGTATGTCTTTGATTTTTTGAGTTCAACACCCTCAAAATCAATTTCATTTGTAGACTTTCTGTCTTTCACGTTACGGTGCTACGCCAGGCAAACGTCTGTTTCGTCTTCGTGTTCTCAAATGTGATCAAGTACAAATAGCAGACAATGGTGATGTTACCATCGATCCTGGTACTATGTTGAATATTGGAGCGTAAGATTTCAGTTAGCAAATAAGTCTGAAAACGAATTGATTGTCTTTCTTAGAGCGTTTACTCGTTCATCTTTCAAAAGTGTTATGGCGACATTTCTTTTTCCAGCTGTTATAATCGCTTTATTCACATCACAACATCGACAGACAAGCTACGATGTGGCTGCAAGTGCAGTTGTCGTTGAAGTTGAACCACGAGATTAATATCTTCTCGCTCGTTTGTTTTTCTCCATATATATAAATATGTGTGTAACAGTGGTTTTGTTTTTCGCTTCTTCTTTAATTCTTGTATGAATAATAAACAGAAAAATAATAAGTTATCTGAACAGAATGCGATTTGTTGTAGTTATATATATTTAAGATAATGGAAAAAGTCAATGAAAAACAATCCGACGAATTGAATCCAGTAAGTTATCGAAACACAAATAAGAACTCAATCGTTTTGACGGTTAACTATCATTGATTAGAGTCAGATGAAAACCATTTCACGAATGTGGTCTGGTATGAAATCTTCGGCGAGAAAAAGTCTATCGGCTTGTAGTGAAGCTGGCGAACGGTTAGCTTGGTTTTTTGGAATAACAAAACCGAAGTATTATGCTGAAATCGAACGTTATGAAAACATGAAGAAAGACGTAAGCATCGATATTCAAATTTGCAATATTCATTTTGAATTATTATAGGAAAAACAAGCATGGCACGAAGCATTTCAAGATATCGATCATATTGATCATATTCGTGATTCAATCGTATGTAATCTCCTCTTGATTTTCAAGTTGTTTACATTGTTATTTTTTTAGAACAAATAATATATCGATTGTCAGATATTTTTCTTATGTCTGTTATTGTACATCTCAAATAAATTCTGATATTCTGTCTCATTCGAATCAAAGAACACAATACGTATAGTCTTAATTTGCTTATCTCCTGCCTAGTTTTCAAGAGTATAATTTCAGTCATCAAACAAACATCTTAATTTAGGCCAAATTAAGACGAAACAATAAGCTTCATTCATATAGTTATTCTATTATCGGTTGAATGCACAAAGAAAATCGGCATGACACCGATGTACTTATCCATTTTCGTTGATATTTCGAATCCACTTCAACTCAATTCGTCTTGTCCTTCTCTTAGAAAAGAATCAATGAATGACGCCTCTACGTATCATTGTCTTCCGCTTGATTTATATTGATATCCAACTGTGTTTTGATTATATACGCATTTATGAATCTTCCTCTCCTCATCGATAGATAGATAGATAAAAATAACATCGATATGGAATTCATTTAAAACAAAATTTGCAGATTTATTTTTATAAAACATTTACATATTCAATTCGAGAATATAATTTTCGCCCTACAATAACCATATTTTAATATTTTTAATATTGATTTGTTTTGTTTCATCATTGGAATATCGCACGAATGATTGTGAATTAGGTGTGAATTGTAATCGACGTTGAGATATAATCGGAATCGATGGTTGATGATCGAGAAGAAGTTTTTGTTTGAATGACGATGATGTCGATCGACCGTGACTGTTATTTGTTGTTTGACGACGAGTTAATTTCGGTGTACTACTATAAATCGGCGGTGTTAACGATACGCGTGGATTTTTTATCAGAGAATCTAGTTAAAGGGAAAACAAAAGCAGAAATACACATATGTCAATCAAAATTTGTAATTGAACTTACGTGGGGAGCCATCGTTGAATGGATTTGATTGTTCAATATCGTATGGTGTTGAAGCGGCAAGTGGTCGAAAGGATGTATGCTTTAAACGAATTGTACTATTCACATGTTCGATTTGATTAAATATCAATGTTGTTTCTTGTTTTGTACAAAGGATATTTGACTGATGTGAATAACGTCGTTTTGTTAACGAATATTTTCCCATATTGATTCGTTTCTAAATGAAAGACGAAAATGAAAAATTTTATAAAAACGAAGAAGAAGAGAATATGAAATTGATATATATATATATTTTTTTCTAAGTAGACAATCCATTAACCAATTTTCAAATCGAGACATGTAATAACCACTCCGACATCGTCATTTTAATTCTCAAGTACGATGATTGGCACTATTTCAACTAACCTGAGATGATGTTGCTTTACGTTTAATTTGTTGTTGTTGTGGTTGTTGTTGTTTACTGAAATGATAGTGATTAGTTCTGCTTCGTTTTTTCTTCATGACGAAGATGAGATGTATGTTATATATTTATATGTATGAATTGAAGTGTATATGTGCGCAGCCAATCTCGATTCGTTTTTCTCTCGTTCTCTTCTTTTCGATCAAGATAATTGGTGAACAGAGAGAGAAAAAACGAAATGTACTCTAATGATGAATGATTCGTCAATCAAGAGAAGAAAAAAGGCACGATTATCTTTGATCAATTTACAGTTTCCGTACAAACGTTTTTTTCTTCTCTCTCTACAGTTTAAAAAAATGTTTTGCTCGTTTTTTTTTCTAATGACTCAAAACAGACAAAATCTGATTTTCTTAATCAAACACTTGAAAATTTAACATGATGCTATTTATTTCAATAAACATTTTCAAGTGTTATTACCCAATGTATTTCAAGCAATTGACAGATTACATTCATACATCACGAGTTGACTTGTGCTTACAGATTGAAGATGATGTTCGTTCATTTTCTCAATGCCTGACAAACGACAGATCAGTCTGGTATCGAACTGTTGAGGTTTCAATTTTCTTTTCTGCTCAATAATCTTCGCAATCAAATCCAGCATATCCTAATTGATTCAGACAGGCTGAAAAGTGATGACATCATCTCACCAGTAGATCATATTCTGTCTCAATGACACGTCGTGTTGTCATCAAAAAGAAAAAACATACACAGACGACACGCCTTCGACATGTGCGATTTAAATAAACGAATAATAATCATGATCATAAAACACCATATAAAATATCAGAACGAGATTTAATTCCTCTTTGTTCTTCTCATTCAACGAATATTCGGATAGGAGAACAACATTTTTTCACACGATTTCTATGCTATTTAATATGTGAGGTTTTATTTTTATTTGTGTTTTTCAGATCTCGAAATCTAATTACTAAATATAGAAAAAAAAACGACGAATCTATGAGCCAAAATTTGAGATTCATAGCTTATTATCACAACGAAATAGACGTAGAAATAATTTCACTTTGTTTTTGTTTTCAAATCAGATTGAATAACGGACATATTAATCATTCGTTGAATGATTAAATAAGCAACAAGAAGAATCACTGCAAAGATTAATTTTGCAAGAATTGAGCTGAACAAAATAAATTTGAAAAACCAGAATAACGACGGAATACCAATGGCAACAAGCCAAAATAATTGAATGAAAAAATCAGTTAAATTTCGATTTAAAGGCACTTGAGGAACACCGAGACCATCGAATGTATCATTTCGAACAAAATGATCATAGACTCGATCCTGAAAAGAAACGTTTTTAGATAAAAAAGAAGATTTATTTTCTGACTTTTTCTTGAAAAATTTCGTGTAACCATTGAGCACATTTACTTTCGTCTTCATACGGAATTTGTGTTATAGGAATACGTTTAACATGCAATTGAGCTTGACAACTTTGTCCTTTCATTAATGTTCGAAATTTGGGTGTAGCACTGGACTTTGTAAAGGCGAGTGTGAAATTATAAACACTTGATACTAATTCAGAAGAGAATGAAATGAAATGAAGATATTCAATCTATACTTTTTCCTTTTGCACCATGAAGAATCATAGTTAAACCTCGAGTACGTGGCAGAATATGATATTTCAATTCGGGTAAGTTCTTTTCTCGAGCTATTTTCATACTTTCTTCTCGTTTCTTTTCAGTAAATCGAGTACCTTCACAAGCCATCAAAAACTAAACTCAATAATTTGTCTCTTTTGTTTTTCTTAAAAATCAAAATCGTTTGTTTTACATTGAAATAATAATCATCCGGATAACCATTGACTAATTTCTGCATATCATGTTCGAGAATTGTTTTATCAGTTTCCCAAACACGACGAAGAAATATCGATTCAGTAAAAAACCATGACCAACCAAGAATCGGAATAAGACTGAGCGAATGTTTGCCAACGATTTTTGAACCCTCAAGAGAATATCAAACTTATCATTTTTACAAAGCAAAATGAACGAAATTTACTCCGAGCATATTGACGCGTTGCGTCGTCACCATACCAACAAGCCAATCGATTTCATATCGATGATTGACTAGACTCAATGCATGTTCATCTGTGAGTTTATGGAAATCGTTCGGATCAGCAAAAACTGTAATATCCGAATACGACCACCAGGAATACAAAAATGTAACTTCTAAATAAGCTTTTCGATGGTCTAGTTTTTATATAAACAATCTCTTACGACTCCAGATCATTGTTGCAAGATAGTAATTTACTTTTCTATACAATTGCTGATTTATTGGCCAGAGAATTATCCATGAGAGTAGCTGAAGACAATTAATAATCAAACCAGTGACAACAAAAATGTAACAAATAAAGATTTGCACGGGGAAAAATGATTGAAGTTTATTGAGAAGTTTTCGATCGAATTGCATTTATTTGATCTTAAAATTTAAAA
>ERZ781398.1877-NODE-1877-length-18788-cov-3.981583_pt1 | contig 18788 bp, 31 predicted proteins | sample MGYA00433077_ERZ781398 | MGnify/ENA primary metagenome ERZ781398 (study PRJEB29847, sample SAMN06458254) | wastewater metagenome | isolation source: Wastewater bioreactor | place: South Africa: Cape Town | study: EMG produced TPA metagenomics assembly of the... | reverse complement strand
ATATGTGCTAAAGAGAAGAGTATAAATAGGACCAGCAGGTGTTTAGATATAAATGTCTGATGTAATACGTATGATTGTTATGTTCTTGCAGGATTTTATACAAAATATTCGACAACAACATTCATCGGCAATTCATTTGACCAATACAAATAACAGTACAGCGAATCCTAGTCAATCCGTTGAAAATCCACCGACAAAAATTGATACAGACAGTGCATCGACAACATTAACTCATTTAATGTGATCACAATTAACTCATTAGTTTAACCTTGTAGATAAATTCTTGTTTTCTTTGTTCCTTCTTTGTAATTATATTATTTTTATTTTACTACATGTTTGATTTCATCTTTGACAACAAAAAAAAACGATTAAAGTAGGAATCAAAATTTTAAGGCACTTTTTGTTTTTCAATCTTCTATCTGAAAGACCACCTACCAGAGATATCTGCTTGGTCATTTTGACAGCTGTCAAGATGAGTGACAACACCAGCATGCTAAGATTTCGAAACGATAACCTTTTTTATTTTTTAAACAAAAGACCTTTTTCCTCAGTGATCAAAATTTTAAGGCACCTTTTCATTCATTTAGTTTATTTCACAAGAAATGTCCACCGTTCGCTAAGAGGCATTTTCGTATTCGTTCAGGCATTGATTCAACTAGCTTTATACATAAGTCCTGATCAATCTTGTTCCATTCTTCTTGAAGACGATCCTTAAGTTCTGATTTAGAATAGATTGGTTTTTATGCTAATCTCTTATCGATAATTGACCATAACATCTCAATCGGATTGAGATCTGGACTTTTTGGTGCCCAATCAAGTACATTCAACTTTAGTTTAGAAATTTTATCCTTAACAAGATTAGAGGTGTGTCAGGACACTACCTCCTGTTGAAAAACAAATTGATTTTTTTTAGGAATCTTATTTATATATTGCTTTAATTCGTGTTGTAGTACATCGCAATATAGATTTCCATTCATATTTTCATCGTATATCCTTGCTGGTGTTGCATCAAAACCTGAGATACCGCCCCAAATTCCGGTTTTTCCACCATCACCGATGTTAGTCAGTTCCAAACATTCCGGAAGGAGCTTTTCTTTCTCTAAACGCCAAATTTTGCATAGATTCTTTCTTTTCAAAACATAGAATGTTGACTCGTCTGAGAATATCACATTTTTCTATTGATCAGTTGTCCAGCTCAAATACTGTGTGCACCAGGTAACACGTTGCTGTCGATGTTTCGCACTTAGCCATTGTATTTTTATTTTTACAACATATTCATATCCAAGATCTTTTAAATATCGACGTACGGTTACTACAGAAACAGGTTCCGTTAAGCTATTATTCAGATCTGATGTGATTTTGCTTACACTGAGTCGCAAATCTCCATTCACCAATCGCTTTAAATGACGAATATCACGACCATTGATCTTTTTGGGACGTTTTGTATGTTTTAGATCTATATACACCCCAAATTTTTTAAATTTCTTTATGGCATTTTGCACGCAACATCGAGATACTTTGAGTTGTTGCGAAATTTGAACCTGATTGAAGCCAGCATTGCGTAGAGCCACAGCCTGAGCTCGAACGAGAGGATCACTAGGCTTTTTATCCATAGAAACTTCGAATATTGCAAAATAATTAATCAATATTCAACAAATACAAAGAAAAATTACGAAGAAAGCAGTTGTTTCCTTTGCTTTCCCGAACAAAGTAGGCACATGAAAAAGTGCCTTAAAATTTTGATCATTGGAAAAAAAGTTTTTTTTTTGAAAAATAAAAAAGGTTATCGTTTCCAAATCTTAGCATGTTGGCGTTGTCATTCATCTTGATAGCTGTTAAAATGCCCAAACAGATGTCGCTAGTAAGTAATCTTTCACATAGAAAATTGAAAAATAAGAAGTGCCTTAAAATTTTGATTCCCACTTTACATAGAAAATATTTGATTCATGTATTCTTTTGTTTCTGTATCCAAGCTCAAGGTTTGAAACGCTTTACTGACGGATGAGCGAACGGGCAGGGCGGAGGCAATTTCGTAATAAAAATAAATGCACGAAATCAACGAACTGAAACGAAATCAACGAGCTGAAACGAAATCGATAGGAGACACAGTTAAAAAAAACAAGACACACTACATCAAGAAATTCGACAGTTAATGTACTGTTTAATACTACTCGTATTTTGTTCTTTTCTAACGAATCTCGAATGTGCATATAATCCGATTCCAATTGGATCAGTTATAATTTCAACAGTAGATAAAATTATCGTTCTACAACCGAAAGAATACGGTGGCAACGATGCTCGAACAACGATCTTTACAGCATCGATTGATATGACAATTGTCAGTACGATTTATGATCCTACCGAACGTGATCTTTACATTCTATTTATAAATTCATCATCAAGTCCCATTTATCTTTGTCAATTAGTTTCATTGGAACAACTTGATAGTACGATTTATGAACTTCCGATAACATTCAATGAAAGTTCAATCAATGATTTAGTTTCATTCAGTGGTGATATTATAAATCGACGAGGATTTTATACAAATAAACAAGGCGAAGTCAAACTATTCTCTATGAGTGGTTTAATGCAAACAATGATTACAATTCCATCGGAAATCACGACCACTGTTCGTTCAGTCGCTTATGCAAATACACTAAATCGATTATTTATCATAACCGACAAACAAGTTGAATCGTGTGTCAATTTAGATACAGATAATTTGAATTGTTGCCGTGCTCCTGCAACAGCAACTGGACTTCGTTCAATAGCATTCGATGAAGTCTCAGGAGATTTCTATGTCTACGTATTAGACAATCGAACAGGCATCTATCAAGTACCATTGAATAGTTCAGGTTGTCCGATTGCTCTTCGGCCAATAAATACATTCGGTTCATTGAACAATCTACAATTTGTTATCGATCGAGGTTTATATTTTGCTTCGGCGAGTTTAGCCAATCAAAACGATAATTCTGTTCTTATGATTGCTAATGGTACACAGGATCCTCGAATGATAAATATTAATTCTCCTATTGTTGCTTTACATATATCAAATCCAAATATTCAAACGGTTTTACCAAGTGAAGAAACATGTTTTCATGGTATAACCTATTCCGATTATCGTGCTGCAGTTATTCTTGCAGCTATATTCGGAACAATTATGGGCATATTCATGTGTTTCAATGCGTTGTTTTGCATAGACTTTTTTATGACGAAAAATATTATTCGTAATTTAAAATCACAGATTCCACATGATTTATTAGAAGATCGATGGAATAAATTAGTCGAAGAAAAATATGCGAAAATTGCACTTGAAAGTAAACGAACTCTAGTTCTTCTATTTTGATTTGATCGATATGTTATCGTTTTAGAACAACGAAAAAAAGACGATCCACCACCACGCCGTCGATCATCATTTTCAAACAAACAAACAACAGCATCATCATCTGGTGAAACAAGTGACAATTCAGCTAATCGTAGTGTGACAACCGACACTCGTCAAGTACCAAATCCAATTCCGAAGATTTCGGATTATATTCGACGTAAAAGTGAAGGTTATTTAAGTCGTCGTCGAAGTGACGACTATCGACAACAACGTCATCAACAAGAAATCACCGACGGTCGTACTTATGCATCACGACATCAACATACAACAGCTCCAATTCATATAACAACCGTCAAAGAAGAACAAGAAAATGCGTCCAATCTTCGATCAAATCTTAGTCGAAAACAGTTACTCAATGAAGACGACGATTTTCTTTAAGAAGCAGAAGAAGAAAAAGCAACACAATTAATGGCTTCGCACTTTTTTTAAATACAGACACTTTTTTCCTTTCGTCCTTTACAATTTGATTTCTAATCAATCAAAAAATACAGCAGCTAATAAAAGTATTACTTTTGCACACCTCCGATTTTAAAAATTCAATTGCAATTTATCATAACTTCAAGTCGAGTATGCCTATAAATAAGTTTAAGACAATTATTGATTTAACACTCATCTATTAATAAATTGAATGCTATTTTAACATCGGCAGATTGATAATCTTGAAAATGGTATTTTTAGATAATAGCTATTTGCTTCGCAATTGTTAATCAATCGAGAAGAAATTCGTACTTTTGTTTTTGTTTTTCTTTTCTTTTTCTTTTTCGTTTCTCGTCGTATTTTTTCAAAAAGACAAACATCTGATGGTTTTCTTTTTGCGTTCTATTGTCTTCCATGTGTATGTGTCGACAAGAGTAACGACGACATTTGAGCATGTAAAGTTCGATGAATGTGACTCAAACAAGAAATATTCTTTATTCATTTTAAAATTTCGTGTTGATCGAAGAGAGTATGTTTTTTCTTCTTCTTCTTTTTATTGATTAGAAATTTATAAAAAAAAAGTGTTCTTCATTCGATGAAATTCTTATTTTCAGACTATTTTGACTTCAACTAGAGTATGAGATAAAAAAAACTATGGCTGATCAAGTCAATCTGCTAGCAAATATCGAAGCTCAATTGCAACAGGCAATGCAACGAAAGAAACCTCGTGAACAAGTAGGAACTTTTTCGAATAAATAAACAAGTTCACGGGAACTCTGCCACTTTTTTTTCTGCAGACTATCAAGTTCGATTTCGACGGACAAGTACGAGCATGTTGTATACCCAAACCATTTAACTATTCAGATTTAATTAAATTGATTCAAAATTTATACGGCAGTCGTATATTAGCATCTATCGATCAGATACGTTGTCTATTTTCTCGTGACGATGCATTACGTTTGCCAGTGACAAACGATGAAGATTTAAATAAAGTTCTTGCCATTGCAAAAGCGAATGGTTCGGCGAAATTAAATTTTCTACTGATAAAAAAGAAGAATTTCAAAACAACGAAAGCCACATCAGATAATCGTGATCATGACGATTCTTGTTCGTTATCAGATGATGAATTAGAATCGAATCCAGTCGAAAATTATCCTGATTCGCCACCACCCGGCACAATTACGACGCCTAAACGACGTACGACCGTTAGTGAACCAACAAAAACTGAGAATAACGATGGAGGAGCATTTATTCCCGAATTGGTTTGTTTGACTTGTTTTTTTTTTCGGCGAGGAAATTTCATTCGAATAATTTTAGTGTGATGATACATATTCAAGCGGAGGTTCATCAATTCCTAGTCGAGAATCAAGTGGACACGAGCATCATTCCAGACGACGTTTGCCCAGTACGTTTTTTTTTCTATCGTCATACTCAAAATCAAAAATATTCTCTTTTAGCACAATCGTTTCTTCGACGAACAGCTTCATTATCATCAAATGTTAATGGCGGAAGTACAACTAGTTCCAGTAGTAATTCGTCTCAAATCAGTTCGAGTTCAAGTGAATCACTTCGAACGCAAGGTTCAAGTTCAGGTGCAAGCTCAAATCATCGATGTACGAGAATAAATCTATTTCGTTGACGTTATTTCGAAATTTTCATTTTCGTCTTTATTTCAGCGCCTCTCACACCAACAAACTGGAAATTAGGCCGACAATTAGGTCAAGGTGCTTTCGGTAAAGTCTATCTTTGCTATGACGTTGACAATGGCAGTGAACTAGCAATTAAACAAATACCTATCCGTGGACTTAATCGTGAAACAACTCGAGTAAATTTCGATTGTTTTTGTGCAACTAAATTTCGATATTTTCTTATAGGAAGTGAAAATTCTTGAATGTGAAATAAATACGTATCGGTCGGTATCATGGTGCGATTCGAACCGATGATTATCTTCAAATCTTCATGGAATATATGACCGGTGGTTCAGTTCGAGAACAGATTCTCAATTATGGAGCATTGACTGAACAATTAACGAGAAAATATACTCGGCAAATTCTCGAAGGATTAATTTATTTACATGAAAATCGATACATTCATCGAGATATTAAATGTAATCGTCATTGATTTCGACGAAGAAATAAATAACGAAGTTTGCCTTTGTGTTTTCTAGGTGCGAATATTTTGAGAGACATTTCGGGAAATATAAAATTGGGCGATTTTGGTACATCGAGACAATTAATTGCGATTACAAATCAAAATCAGCCCGATTCAGGAACGATTGGTATGAGACAACAAATAGAAAGAGAGAGAGAGAAAGGAAGAATAAAAATTTGTTTTAGGCACTGCTCATTGGACAGCACCGGAAATCATTCAGGGCAATGTTTTCGGTCGAAAAGCAGATATTTGGAGTCTTGGTTGTACGATTGTTGAAAGTGAGTCACCGTCATGACTTTGTCAATAGAAAATCTGTTTTGTTTTGCTTGTTTTAGTGTTAACTACTGGTCCACCTTGGCAACATCTTCAACCAATCGCGGCGATATTTCATATCGTAACTTGCGATAAACCTGAGTAAATATTATCTTTTTGTTGAAATCATAACTTCTATTTTGTTAACTAGATATCAATTACCAGTGAATGCATCTAATCTTGTTCGAGAATTTATTGATGCATGTCTAACAAAAGATTACAGTCAACGTCCTACAGCATCAGATTTAATATCTCATCCGTTTCTATGTGATTTTCAACCGGCTATATCTCAAAATCAAGATCAAATTCTCTCGACGAATAATAATTAGAATATACATGTGTATTTATATGTGTTCATTGTAGCAATCTTTCTGTTTTGTTTTCTTTTCTTTTTTGTCTTGAAATAAATGTAAACTTAAAACAGTTACTAGAAGATTTGGATGTTTTTTTTATTGCATTCAACTAAAAACGAAAAACTGTATTTGACTTCAAACAAAATCACAGAAAATTATTCAAAATATTGATAGAAAAGAAAACGAAATGAAATATCATTGCTTGTAGAAAAATAGAAATTGATTTATTGTGCACCTTCTTGATCACCTTCAGCTTCTAAGCCACGTGTTACTTTTGAAAAATCAAAATCTTCACCTGTATAACGACGATAGACATTAAGAATATCTACGCAAGTCGATTCGAAATGTGTACTAGCATCGTATGAACTTGTAATAAAAAGCTACACAAAACGAATATTTTCTTTCCTGAAAAAAAAAACAAAAATCAATTTACTTTGCTTGTTGCTCCATCGTCAACAGGTTCATACAAATCGCTAACAGTAACGAATTTTTGAAAAATTGGTTCCAATAAATCCAAACCAGGTTTGATTTCATTCTCAGGAGTCGATGTTTCGACTGTTGTACTAACTAAAGCAATATACCAATCCTTTGGTGTAACCATATTGCTTTGTCCCATTGCACAAACATAGATATCTAAAAGGAAAAAAGAGAGAAAACATTCGAAAATTGAAAATGATTTCGTCTACCATTATGACGGCGAACTTGTTTTTGTGGAATGATGATTTGGATTGAGCCTGGTGGTGTTTTTGTATTAACATTAACCGGATGTCGTAGAATACAAATAGCACGAATAACTTGGCCGACTTTTTTGACACGATCCTGTGCATACGATGGATCGCAAATGACGGCCTTACAACGAACTGTTTCGTCGCCTGATCGAACGCCAGTAACAACACCATTTTCATAGACAATTTCATCGACTGGCTTGTCGAGCATATACGTACCGCCATAGATCGAACTCAAACTAATCAAAGAAAATATTGATGGTAAAAAAAAAAACGAAAAGACTTTACCGTGCGAAAGCTTGAGGTAACTCGCCGAGACCATAGAGCGGATAGAGATATGGCGATTTGCCATATCGAGCGAGTGATTCACTGTAAAGTTTCATACGTTTGATGGTTTCACCGACTGGCTTTTGTAAATAACTATAAATTTAAATATAGGTTTTTTTTTTGTAGGTTTCGAATGTTTTATTGTCGTACTCATCGTCACTGTAGAGTGCTATAGCATGACCGGTGAAATCGATTGTATCTTGATCCAAACTGAATTTCTTGAATGCGTCGATCATATTCATAGTTGGCGGTATATTTTTTTGCGTTTTCGGTTCTTTTTCATCGTAGTCATTAGCCCAAACGAGCATATTTCCAAAACGACGTTTTTCGAGTAAACCCATCAATGCTAGAAAAGAAAAAAAAGGTAAAGATTTCATGTGTTGAAACGATTTTTTCTTACGTGATGAAAGTGCTTCTCCTTGATCAGCTGGTACTTTGTGGATTTTTGAACCCTTATAAACATAACTACCTTCAATACATTTAAATTCAAGATATCGCGTAACACCCGTATGAATCAATAATTGTACCAAGAGGCCTATTCGAAAGCAAAATCGGTAAATTAGTGATGAATTCGAAAACATTTACCATTAGCCATGAGAAATTTTGGAATTAAATCAACATTCCAATCTCGTCCGCGGCCAGTTTCCGGCGGTGGTGCGCTCAAATTGAATTTCGTATAAAGCTGTTCAATGAAAAACAAAACATGATCAGCTCTTTGATTCAAAGCAAAAATGAAAACTCTTTACATCTTCTAATGGTGTCATCGAAGCGGATTCACCTCCGTAGTATTTATTTCGATCCATATGCAAGATTTTCTTTCCGGCAACACCGAGTAGACCAGCAAGTACACATTCCTAGATTGAATTGAATTTTCACTATCGAATTATGTCTCTCTCTCGCTCACTTTCAAGCCAGTACCCAAGAGCACAACATCATATTCTTCTTCCATTTGTTGTTCTTTTTTTCTTATTTGAATCGATGAAAAAGAAAACTAAAGATTAAATCTAACAACGAAATACAAAGTGAGACGTGTATATAAATGCATTGAGTAAATAAAAGATAAAATATATTCAAGCACAACGAATAATTCTCGAACGAGACGAGATAGATATTGAAGTAGAAAACCAGTAGCGACAAAATGCATTTTTTTAGCACATCTTGTCCTCTTGCTCGTCGAACCAAAATGGATGATAGTGAGTTCGTTTTGATTGGTAAATCGAATGATTTTCAACGACATCTTTGTACTAACGAAGTTTTTCAAAGAAAGAAAACAAAAAAAAAATACAATAATCGTAGTTTATTATAATTATGTCCAAACGAAAGGTATTCGAAATTGATTTTTATCCATTGAAATGTCGAATTGTTGTGTTTTTCTACTAGAAAGCTGAACCAAATCCTGAAGAAGAAGAAGATGATTTGCCACAAAAAACTCGTTCACAAGCACCACAAGTTAGCAATCGATTTCTATCTGATGCAATCGTCATATTCGTTCTGTTCTTTTATTTTGTCTTTAGAAAGTTTACGATTTTCATAAGAAAACAATCGAAGTCTATCCTGAACGTTTACTCGATTTAAATCAACAATTTCTTGCGTCGATTCAAACACAAGTTAAAACCGAACCATTCAGTGTTCTCGTCGGTAATTGTCTGGATTATGTTCGACAATATTTCAATTATGAAGATGATCTACTCAAATATTCGCCTTGGCTTGCAGCACGACTTAAACAATCACGTTCAGATATTTCCAAATGTCTACAAGAAACGATCGATGTTTACGAAGCACTGGCTCGACATGATTTCGATCGATTAACTGAAAAAACCAATACACTTCCATCGGACTCACCAGCACCGCAAGTTCGTCAAAGTCCCGTATTCAGTTTTTCCAAGCCGACAGCAAACGAACCACCAAAACCAACGAGTAGTCCAACAACAAACTTTAATTTTGCTAAGTCAACTAGTAATGATTCAATACCAACAGGTGGCTTTAGCTTTAAACCACCCGCTGCATCACCAGAGAAAACAACTCCAATCGCACCATTTAGCTTTTCAATGCCGAATACTGGTTTTGGAACTGTAAGAGAGAATAATTTGTTTTGTTGACAAATAAGTTTTTGATTTGTTTCAAGCCAACATTTGCAAATTCGAGTACAACAGACAAACCAACGATTAGTTTTGCGACGCCATCGAAAATTTCGTTTACACCACCAGTACAAAGCGAACAACCAGCTGGAAATGACGACAATGAAGACGGTAGACTTGAAATCATCTGTCGAATTCGGTTTCATCTTTGTTGTTTTTCAGAAGCAAGTGAACCACCTGAACCAGAAAAGGTCGAACATGAATCCGATGCTAAATACACTTATCGGTAAATGAATTTTCTTGTCGAAAAATTAGAAATTCAGTGAGTTTCTATGATTTTAGATGCCGAATGGGAGTTAATAAAGGTGGTAAATTAATCAAACGTGGACCTGTTCAAGTTAATTTGAAAGAAGTCAGTGACAAACGTCAATTAATTGTTCGATCAGACGATACACTCGGTAGATTTTCTTTGTTTTCCGAGAAAAAAACAAACTTCATTTAACTTTTCGTTTATTCAGGTCGATTATATTTGAATATTCTTTGGTCGAAATTAATCGAATTGAAAAAGAATTCATCAAAAGATCTCACATTTGTCTGTAAACTAAATCCTGGCATGCCTGAAGTTGCCGAAGGTGAATTCGTTATGATTCTATTTCGATTTGACAATGAAACAGATCGGAATGATGCATTCGAAAACCTCGATAAAGAACGAGCGTAGAAATAAATTACTAGGTGAATTGTGTCTTTTCTTCTTGTTGTTAACAGCGTTCAGATCACAAGTTTTCTTTCTTTTTCTGTTCAATAAAGTGTGAAAAACAAAAAAAAACGAAATAATCATATTGCTCTAGGCTTTTCTTTCTTACAGATGTTTAATAGTAATCATCAAGCATCATCGGATGATGATGATGACGATGTTCTTTCGAAACAAGTCTTACCAATGAACGATGATTTTCAAGGATCAATTGATCTAACTCAAATGCCGACAACTGGAGAGGAATATTTGAGACAGGTTCGGTAGGAGAAATGAAAATCAGATTTATTCAAATCTCAATTTAGATTTCAAGCGTCTCAATTGCCGGATTTTCAAACGGCTAATCGTCGAATTGATTCAACGACGAGCAATTCCAAAACTCATGCATGGCATAAGTTATTTTCTGTAAGAAAATTACTTTCTATCTTCTCTATCATTATTCCGTTGATTTCGTTTAGGCGAACAAATCTTCATCATCAACAACAACAACAACAACAACAACATCGAATGTATCCGATGATTGGCAAAATGAACAATGTCAATTATTTTCGACTGTTCGAAATGATTATTTTCAAATGCGTGATCGTTTACGAACGAAAAATTCGAAATATAAAACGCTGAAATTAAGAAATGCTAATCAATATTGGAAATTTTGTTTCGAAGAACAACAACCTGTTCAAATCGATGATTTTAATCTTGATCAACAGGAACAAATACAAAATCCACTTCCAACTATGACAAAAATGATTACTCTTACTCAAGTAAAATCTTTTCTTTCATCAGAATTTAAAAAAGACAACATACAAACTTCTCTTTAGCCGCAATTGCACGAGTTATTACAACATGAAATCGATTGGGTTAAACAACACGGCTGTTCAATTCATTTAGTAAGATGAATTTGATAGCTACCTTTACATTTTCTCTTTTCTTTTTCCTTGAAGGCTATGTACACATATGCAACACTAGTGGCTATTGAAAAGCCGATTAGTGAAGATGTGATGTATACAATGCGACAGACTTGTTTGGTTTGGAAACAAACTCGAACGAAATTACTAGTTCGTATATTTATTCATTTCTGTTTAATTGTTGTTGTTTTTTGCTTTTTATGTATTTCTAGTCTGAGTCTGAGTCGGATCCAAGTTTGATTAAATCATGTGATCTTTTTGTATGTATAATCGGTCGATATTTTGGTCAATTCGATCTAGCTGATACGAAAAACTGATTTTTTTATACAATTTTTTTTCTCTTTTTGCATAAGTTCATCTGTTTTTCAGATGATTTCATTAAAATATCTTGTCAAATCGAATACAATCTCGCGTCTATCGACACTAGTTCTCCCTATTCAAAAACGATATCTAGCTACCGAAGGCAAAGCCTCAGCTGAAGTCGGACCAGCCGTTCCTGAATTACAAGTGACTAATCTCAATGGAGATCAACAACGTACGATAAAAACTCGGTTTTTTAAATTGTATATTCATTGGTTTGAAATTTAGATATAGTAGAAATCGCTCTCAATCGAGCTGAACGACGCAATGCACTTGGAAAGCAACTGCTTGCTCAGGTAGATTGATTATTTGACTGAAAAGTTATCGATTGAAATTTGCTTGCAGTTGGATTCAACGATCGATAGTTTTAAAGATAATAATGCGATTCGATGTATTCTCATTCGAAGTTTAGTACCGAATGTATTCTGTGCTGGTAAATTGAAATCATAAGAAAAGAATCGATTTTTGCATTGAATTGAATAGGCGCTGATTTGAAAGAACGTCTCGAAATGCAACAAGAAGAAGTCGGACCATTCGTCTCAAAAATAAAAGAAATCTTCACAAAAATCTTTGCTCTACCCGTGCCAACGATTGCTGCACTTGATGGTAGATCAACTGATGATTATCTATCGAAATATCATTCATTTTCATCTTATTTCAGGTTTAGCATTAGGTGGTGGACTGGAATTAGCGTTAGCTTGTGACATTCGTATAGCTGGTAAAAAATAAACATAAAAAGATAATTTAAATAACCGATTTTCTCTTTTTTTTTCTCCAGCTAATACAGCCAAACTTGGTTTGACAGAAACGAAACTCGGTATTATTCCGGGTGCTGGTGGAACTCAACGATTGCCTCGTTTAATTGGCATTTCAAAAGCGAAAGAATTGATCTATACAGGACGTATTCTCGATGGACAACAAGCGCATGAAATTCGTTTAGTTAATGAAGTTGTTAAACAAAATGAAACGACCGATGCAGCATACAAACGTTCGCTTGAAATTGCACGAGAAATCGCGCAACAAGGTCCGTTAGCTGTTCGAATGGCTAAACAAGCGATTAATAAAGGCATTGAAGTTGATCTTCAGACAGGTCTCGATGTTGAAGAAGGTTGTTATGATACTGTTTTGACATCGGAAGATCGTATCGAAGGTTTGAAAGCATTTCAAGAAAAACGTAAACCCGTTTACAAAGGTGTTTAACGCGATAAACTTTTCTCTATCTTTCAATTTACTGTTTGTGTGAATGATTTGTATTTTTATTTTTTTATTTCTCATTAAAAAAACAAAAAAAAACAAACAACACAGTCATTCAAGCTAATTATTTCTTCTCTATATACGTAGATTTTGATTATGGTTGGATATGATCCGAAAAAAAAAGATCTAACAAATACACAAATATTAATCGCGAGTAGTACATCGGGATTTGTATCACGATTTCTTTTGCAGCCAATTGATGTTATTAAAATACGTTTTCAAGTACGCAATGACAAGCATTTATTGGCTTATTTTTGAATAATTAATTGATGTATGTATGTCTAGCTTCAAATTGAGCCGATTCGTTCGCAGACAAACTCTAAATATCAGAATTTACTTCAAACAATTCGAGTAATCTATTACGAAGAAGGTTTACGAGCATTTTGGAAAGGACATATAGCTGCACAAATATTGACTATATCCTACAATGCAGCACAAGTATGTTGCATGAAAATCATCAGACAATTTTCGATCAATTTCGTTGATTGTACGTAGATGTATGCATTTGAACGAGTCACGAAAGAATTTGCTGAAGTCTCGCCGAGTACTACATCATCGCCTGCAGCTAAGACATTGACGCATTTTGTTACGGGATCAATAGCAGCGAGTGTTGGAGTGTTAAGTTGTCAACCGATGGACGTTCTTCGAACACGTTTCGTTGGACAAGGCGAACCAAAAGTAAATGAATGAAATTCATTAATCATTATTCGATCTATTTTCTTTCATTTTTTGTGAAGATTTATACATCGTATCTCCAAGCTATTCAACTTGTTTTGACTCGTGAAGGTTTTCGAGGCTTCTATCGGGGTTTAATTCCTGCAATTATTCTCTATGCACCTGTAGCTTCATTAACATTCGGATTTTATGAATCTTTTAATCGAGCATGGACTCATTTACCGTTACGGAAATTAGGTAGGTCACGTAATAATGATTCAATACAGTAGAAATTCGATGTAATGATGCATAGATTCGATAAAACATGCATTCAATGGTGGTGCAGCTGGTTTACTAGCGAAATTAGTTGTCTATCCGTTTGATTTGACAAAAAAACGTCTTGAAGTTGTGAATTTCGACGAGGCTCGATCAAAATTTGGTCAAGTATGTTCTCTTCTTTAATGAAAAAAAGTTAATCTTCTTTTTTTTTTCATAGACTCGTTCTTATTCCGGCATGACGCATTGCTTCTCAGATATAATTCATACCGAAGGCTTTCGTGGTCTTTATAAAGGCATTGCACCAAGTCTCATCAAAGCTTATCTATCCACTGCTGTGACATTAAGTCTTTACGATTCGATTTGCAATCGTTTTCGAGAGATCTGATTGTTCTGTTGTATAAATTTGTAAAATAAAAATCTTGTCAAACTATACGTCATCACTTCTCTGTTGACAAAGATTCAATTTCATGCTTAAGTTTAAATATGATAAGTCATGAATAATTGCTGGTTCCATTTCTTCCTTTCTCCGTCTCTCTCGTTCTCGATGCGCGCGACAGTTTGAGACTGAAAATGAGAATATCTCATCATGTTCTTTTTTTTTCTCTCTCTCTCTCTCTCACTCGTTTTCTGTTACATAAGATAAGAGAAAGGAAAAGGAAAAGGCACTGGATGTCAAATGAAAGGTGCCATTCTTGTGTCACAGATGAGATGCGAGTAGGTTATGTTTGCTGACAAGGTCAATATTATTAGAAGTAGATTTTGATTTTATTATATAAACGTACATAGAAAAATGTGCAAGATAAATCAATTTTAATTAGAAAAACAAACTCGATTTGTTTATTTATGAAGTAAGTTACAGAAAGACAAGGCCAATCGATGTCTTTTCGATTTCATTTAGAAGCTAAGATGTTGACTTATAAAAATAAGAATTCTAAAATTTGGGGATATCGTCGTTTGTTCGGTTTTTTTCGTCGTAAAAAGCCGCAATTAATCGATTTCAACTATTCGTATCAATACATGACGCGTTTTCGTATGTGAATAATTTTCTTCGTTTTTTTTTCAAAATTTGAACATCGTTGAAATTGTTTTAGCTCGATTACCAATAACTGTACCCCCACTTGTTCCGACGTTAATGTCATATCGATGGTATGTATCATTTGTTCTTTTCCTTATGGCATGTTTGTTCGTAGGGGCGTTTGAATAAAATTCTCTTGAATATTATTGACATAAAGCTTGTCAATAAAATAAATGACATTGTGTATTCGAAAAGAGAAAAGGATTAAGATTTACGTTGATGTGCTCGAATCTTGATTTGAACGATCATTTAAGCACGTTCAGAGAATGCGAGCAGTTTGTCGACAAAATGTTTAATTGACACGCAGCTGTTTAACGCCTTTTACTGTCTTGTCAACATTTATTTTTGTCTTTTGCGTGTACGTACGAAGTCCAACGAATTCTATTGTTGTTAGTATCAAGGAAAAGAATAAACTAAAACAAATTCGAGACACGAAAAAAAACGCGCGTTGCCATTGTGTAAATGTCTTCTATGTGAACATGTTCATTGTGTTCTATTCAACAGCAATCATATACATAGGATATTATCGATCAAAATCTTCTCTTATTCTTACGATTATGTGGTTTATTTCGCGTTGTATAAGCATTGATGCTTTAAATTCATGTTTTCAACAACAGAAACATAAGACAAGTTATGATTTCTGTTTATGTAATAAGAAAGAGAGATTCTCAAATGTAATTCGAAGGTGAGAGACTAAAATAATAACGCAATCTTTATTTAGTTCTTTTTTCTTTCGAAATAAATATTTTAATTGAATTTTATTTTTTAGGAATGATGATGAAGAATATCAGACATCTCCAAAGAAGTTCTTACGTAATTCTCAACCTCAACCACAAGCGTCTGTTCGTCGACGATTTTCTAAACGTTACAGTGATCTTGTTGTTCCATCTTCAAACCGTATTTATCTCCCACGAAAAGATTCGATTAGACAACGTGCATACAAACGAAAATCAAACGAAAATCCTGCTCAACCTGATTGTCAACCGAAAAAATCTCATGATAATCGTTCATCATTACCTAAAAACAAAAAATTCGAACAATCAAATACAAAATCTAAACCTAAACGTTATTCAACAACAGCCAATGCCGTTGATCTACTTGCACATCGTATGCAGGCTGCAATGAGTGTTGAACTTATGTGTTCATTAGATAGAAATTTTATTGTGAATGAGAAAAAACCTGTTGTCAATCGTACGCAATCATTACATTTTTCTATTCAACCAATTGATGAATGGTGGAAACAACCACCTGGACATCATCTTATACCACGAGTTCAAGCATCTTTTGATGATACTGATGAACCAGCACCGGATTATGATGAACCTGAAGAAGAAATTGCCATTCATACAATTGAAAATACCGAAAATACCGACGAACCATCGATTGATTACGATGAATCAAATAATACAGCAACCTATGAACTCGATCAAACATCATCAACACCCGAAGATCTCGGTGTTTCATCATCAGTTCCAGCACCTCAGCCAACTCTCACTCCAGTAAGTGATATTAATCTCGATTATCAAGCACTTTATCCACCAACACCTCCGCCACTACCCGACAATTTTCTCGAATCCAATCGAATTACTTTTCGTTGTCGAACTATTGCCGATCAAATCACACCTGATCATAAACTAATTTCAAAATCAATGAGTATCGATGAAAAATCTTCGCCGATTTCGACTCCTTCCGATAGACTTCCTCCTCCATGTCAACCAGTTCGTTTCAATCTAACAAAAGAAATTCTCGCTAAAACAAATCTACGAAAAGTTTCTCAACCTATTTCACGTTCATTTTCAACCTATGGTTCAATTTCTCAATTAAACGAACCTCAAACACACTCGACAATTCTTTGTAAAAAAGATTCCCTAGCCGAAGAACAACCCTCAGATAATATTTTATCGTCAGCAACAACATCGATCGTTATTGAAAACGAATATGAACATAAGAAATCATCGAAAATCTACAATGATTACAAACGACGAACATCATCCATCAATATTTCAACATCTCGTCAAGCGGCTATTATCCATCCGATTCACACGCATATCGGTTTTCGTTCATCGACATCATCGTCATCGACGAACGACAAACTCAACGATGTGAATATTTGTGTTATTAATCAATTAAATCAACATTTAACAACACGTATTCAAAAACAACAAGATTCTTCATCGAAGACAATCGTCGCGAACAACAAATTGGACATCTATGATGAACTCGATCATCTTCAATCATCATCGATTCCTCCTCCACCACCGCCGTAAGTCAAAAATAAGTTTGCATGTTTGCCATTGAAGCAAACATATCATGCAATAAACTAACTAGGTTTATTCTCGTTTTTCTTCCAATATTAGATTGCCAATTGGCGGTTTTCGTAATATGTCAACGCAACCGAATCGTTCACAACGAACGTCCGTTATGACATTGACACGTGATGTAAATAGTACTGGTACATCGACAACATCTAGTAAACTATCCGATACACGGATATTACGTGAAGTACGTTGCATTTCAAAATCCAAACTTTTCATCTTTTGTTTCTTTTGGTATTTAGCTACGAACAAATCCATTGTTTACAAAAGCTAAACAGCATCTAGACCTCGAATCTGAACAAAGCACGACTACTCAAGAAAAACTTATTCAACATTCCAAACAAGTCAATGCGAAACTTCACTCCGAACTTGAACTTATCTTTCAAGTAAGAACTATTTAATATCATTGCTTTTCTTCATTTTCTATGTTTAGAAACGTACACAACGAGTTTCCTAATGTGTTTTTGTTGTTTTTATCGAATAAAATGCGTTGAGAAAAGACAAAAAAGAGAAAATGTTTTCGTTCTGTCAAAGACATGTCACCCGTGAGACTGAAACATCATGATAAGTACAATAATCAACGAGAATATTTGCTTTGGGCTTTTCAACGAATTGTTTCGGCTGTTGACGGGTTTTGAGCAAGCAAATCTTTGATTGATTTTTATTTTGAATCTTAATGAAAATCGCTGTTGGTGTCGTTGATGTTGATGGAAGATAAACTTGTTTATTCGTATTATCGGAATTGGATTCGAGATTTTCAGCTGAAATAAATGATGATTGACGTTGCCGACGATAGTGTAATAAATGAAGATTATGATAGGACATGAGAAAAGTTCGTAAACGTGTCGGAAAACATCGACATAAATATTTGATAAATGCACGACGAAATTCACGTGATGAATATGCATATATAATCGGATTAACACTATGGAGATTTAACGAAAGAAAAAAATATATATAAATCGATGAAATTGTTTGTTTATTGTTTTTATTGGATTTTTTTTACCTTGAATTGACGTAACCAAGCCAAGTAAACAATTGAAAGACAAGATCATTTCCGATTAGAAATTGTTCGAAACCATTGTATGTTGATTTATGTCGAAGAATTGGTTTAGCTATAGCAGTCAATGAATTGTAGAGAAAAAATGGTAGCCAACAAATGACGAATATTCCCATGACATAGGCTAATGTAATTGTAGCTTTTTGCTCTTTGGAAAATTTCGTAAGACGTTTACCAAGTGACTGCCGTGATTTATCTGCTGATAGAGCTTTTTTTGGCATAGGAATTTGTAGATTGTCATTTGTAATTGAATAATGTGAAATTGAATTATCTGTAAGTGAAGATTCATGATCAACTGTAATACCATGATATTTGCCTCGATGTATTCGTAAACAAACATCAGGCGATGCTGTAATTGAAATAGAATTTTCTGTTGTTGTTGGCTTG
>ERZ781398.1874-NODE-1874-length-18811-cov-4.541747_pt1 | contig 18811 bp, 21 predicted proteins | sample MGYA00433077_ERZ781398 | MGnify/ENA primary metagenome ERZ781398 (study PRJEB29847, sample SAMN06458254) | wastewater metagenome | isolation source: Wastewater bioreactor | place: South Africa: Cape Town | study: EMG produced TPA metagenomics assembly of the... | reverse complement strand
GCTTCCAGCTCGGCGAAGGCATCGAGAAGGAAGAGAGCGACTTCGCCGCCGAAGTGGCCGCGACGGCGGGCCTCACCAAGTAAGGTCTTCCCGGACCTGAATGCGCGGGCGCGGCATCCCAGGGGTGCCGCGCCCGTTTGCGTTTGGCGCGCGCCTCGTGCAGCTTGGCGCGCATGCGGGGGTTCGGGATCAAGACGCGGATCGTGCTGGTGGGGGCGATCGTCCTGATCCTGCTCGGCTATGGCTGGTGGTTCCTGGCGGCGGGCAAGGTCGCAGCGCCCGATACCGAGTTCGAGATCACCAATTTCTCGGCCGAGCTCACGCCGGGACGGGAAGCGGCGGAGCTGGCGAAGCTTCCCATGTTCGATCCGGCGACGGGCGGCTGGATCGCCGACGGCAGGCGGCAAGCCTCGGCCGCCGGGTTGGTCCGGCCGCAACCGGGTCCGCGGGGGCCGGACGATATCGGTCCCTATCTGACCGCACGCCTTCCGGACGGCGCCGGGAAGCGGGAGATGCAGATAGCGATGCGCGCGCTGGCGCGCGAGGGAATATGCCAGGTGGCGTTTCTCGTCCCGGGTGCGGAGGCCGTGCCGGTCATCCGGATCCGCCGCGTCGCGGACGGGCGCGGCGGCACGATCGCCTGCACGGCCGCGCGCAACTCGGCCGCGCGCTGAGCCCCCGTCGACTCGCGGCGCCCGGCGTGCGAATTTGCCTAGATCGGGGGCGGGGAGGTTCGGGATGCGGCATCGTTCGGAAACCGCGCTGGCGGTCATCACCCTGTTCGCCGCCGCGACGCATTTCACGCTGGAGACCTGGTATCATCTCATTTGGGGCCAGCCGCTCCAGGCGCTGCTGGTGGACTATATCTGCAACGCGCTGATGCTGCTCGGCGGCTTCGCGTCGCTGACCGCCCGGCCGGGAAGCGCGGCGGGGCTGCTGGCGGCGGGCTGGGCCTATGCGCTCGGCTTTGGCTGGCGCAGCGTGTTCGGGCGGCTGGAGGCGATGTCCTATGGCATCCGCGCACCCAATGGCGAGCCGACCGGAGCGATCGTCGTCGCGCTGATCGCGGCGCTGAGCCTGGTCGCGGCGATGCTGCTCTGGGGGCTGGCGCTCGCATGGCGGCAGAGTCGTCAAAGCGGCGGATAACCGGCATCTGAGCGCTTGTTACAGTCGGCGGCCTCCTCTAGGGTCCGCGCCGCTCCCAGTATCCGTCGTAACCAAAGGCTCCGATGACCGCTCCCCGATTCAAACGCATCCTCCTCAAACTCTCGGGCGAGGTCCTGATGGGGCAGGGACAGTTCGGCATCGACCCGGACACCTGCGAGCGCGTTGCGCTCGAAGTGAAGGATGCCAAGGAGAGCGGCCTCGAGATCTGCATGGTCGTCGGTGGCGGCAACATCTTTCGCGGGCTCGCCGGCGCGGCGCAGGGCTTCGATCGCGCCTCGGCCGACTATATGGGCATGCTCGCCACGGTGATGAACGCGCTGGCAATGCAGAACGCGCTCGAGAAGATCGGCGTGGACACGCGCGTCCAGTCGGCGATCCCGATGGCGTCGGTCTGCGAGCCCTATATCCGCCGCCGCGCCGAGCGGCACATGGAGAAGGGCCGCGTGGTCCTGTTCGCGGCAGGCACCGGCCTGCCGTTCTTCACCACCGACACCACGGCGGCGTTGCGCGCGGCCGAGATGCAGTGCGATGCGCTGTTCAAGGGCACTTCGGTGGACGGCGTCTATGATGCCGATCCCAAGAAGGTGAAGACGGCGAAGCGCTACGATACGTTGAGCTACGACCGTGTCCTTGCGGACAATCTGAAGGTGATGGATGCGTCCGCCGTCGCGCTGTGCCGCGACAACGACATTCCGATCGTCGTGTTCAACATCCGCGATGCCGGCAACCTCACCCGCGTGCTGCGCGGTGAAGGCACGTCGACGATCGTTCAGAACGAACCCCAATTCGCATAGATAAGAGGAGCCGATAATGGCCGCATACGACAAGGCCGACCTCGAGCGCCGCATGCACGGCGCGGTGGAGTCGCTGAAGCATGACCTGGCGGGGCTGCGCACCGGCCGCGCGAGCGCGACGCTGCTCGATCCGGTGACGGTCGAGGTATATGGCGCGCACATGCCGATCAACCAGGTGGCCACCGTCTCGGCGCCCGAGCCGCGCCTGCTCTCGGTGCAGGTATGGGACAAGACCAATGTCGGCCCGGTGGACAAGGCGATCCGCTCGGCGGGCCTCGGCCTCAATCCGATCGTCGACGGCCAGACGCTGCGCCTGCCGATCCCGGACCTGACCGAGGAGCGCCGCAAGGAGCTCGCCAAGCTCGCCAGCCAATATGCCGAAAAGGCCCGCATCGCGGTGCGCAACGTGCGCCGCGACGGCAATGACAGCCTCAAGGCCGACGAGAAGAAGGGGCTGTTCGGCGAGGACGACCGCAAGCGCCACGAGACCGAAGTGCAGAAGCTGACCGACAGCACCATCGCCGACATCGACGCGGCGGCGAGCGCCAAGGAAAAGGAAATCCTGGGCAAGTGAGCCTGGCTTCCGCCTTTTCCTCGTCTTTTCCCGTCACCTCCGCGAAAGCGGGGGGCCATCTCTCCGGCGGGCCTGTCACACAACGGCTGTTGTGCGACGCGGCGCCGGCAGAAGATGGATCCCCGCTTTCGCGAGAGTGACGGTGGTGGTTCGCACGATGGCCGCCAAGCCTGTTCCCGCGTCGGAAGGCGCCGCGCCGCCGCGCCATGTCGCCATCATCATGGACGGCAACGGGCGCTGGGCGAAGAAGCGCCTGCTGCCGCGCATCGCCGGGCACAAGCAGGGCGTCGAGGCGGTGCGGCGCATCAGCCGCGCCGCGCGCAAGCTCGGCATCGAGGTGCTGACGCTCTATGCCTTCTCCTCGGAGAATTGGCGGCGGCCGGAAGAGGAGGTCCGCGACCTGATGGGCCTGCTCCGCCACTTCCTGGCGAGCGAGCTGGACGAGCTGGTGTCCGAAGGCGTGAAGCTCCGCGTGATCGGTGCGTGGCGAAGGCTGTCGCCCGATCTGGTCGCGCTGATCGACGGGGCGATCGCGCGCACCGCGGGCAATCCGGGGCCGACGCTGGTGATCGCGCTCAACTATGGCGCCCAGGCCGAGCTGGCCGAAGCGGCGCGGACGCTTGCCGAGAAGGCGAAGACGGGTGAGATCGATCCTGCGGACATCGACGAGAAGGCGTTCGAGGCGGCGCTCGACACCGGCGACCTGCCGCCGCTCGACCTGCTGATCCGCACTTCGGGCGAGCAGCGCCTGTCGAATTTCCTGCTCTGGCAGGCGGCCTATGCCGAGTTCCTGTTCGTCGACACGCTCTGGCCGGATTTCGACGAGGACGCGCTGGCCGGGGCGCTCGCGCAATATGGCCGGCGTCAGCGGCGCTTCGGGGGCTTGTGAGCAAGACCGGTTCCGAGCTCGCCACCCGGCTGGGCGTCGCCTTCGTGCTGATCGGCCTGGCCTTTGCCGCGCTCTATGCGGGGGGGCTGGGCTTCTGGCTGGTGGTCAGCGTCGCCGGCGTGCTGATGATGGGCGAATGGGCGCTGCTCGCGGGCGCGAATTTCCGGGGCAAGCGGCTCGCCCAATATGCGGTCTCCGTCCCGCTCGCCGCGATGGCGCCAGAACTTGCGGCCGGGCCGGGTTTCCTGGCGCTGGGGCTGATCATCGGCGCCTTCTTCTTCCTGATGATCGTCACGAAGCGCGCGCAACTGGCATTCGGCGCCTTCTATGTCGGCCTGCCGATCCTCGCGCTGGTGCTGCTCCGCGAGCAGCCCGGGCATGGCCTGCTGCTCACCTTCTGGGCGATGGCGCTGGTCTGGGCGTGCGACAGCGCCGCCTATTTTGCCGGCCGCGCGATCGGCGGGCCCAGGCTCGCCCCGGCGATCAGCCCGAACAAGACCTGGGCCGGGTTCCTGGGCGGGATCGCGGGCGCGACTCTGTTCGCCTTCGTGCTGGTCTGGCTTTGCGGCCTGCCGGCCGCGCTTGCCTGGGCGACGCCGGTGCTCGCGGTGCTCGCGCAGCTCGGCGACCTGTTCGAGAGCCATTTGAAGCGCGTGGCCGGCGTGAAGGATTCGGGTAACCTGCTGCCCGGCCATGGGGGCATGCTCGATCGGCTGGACGGGCTGGTCGCGACTGCGCCGGTGGCGGCCTTGCTGGTGCTTTGGCTGGTCCGATGAGGCGCAGCGTCACGATCCTGGGCGCTACCGGATCGGTGGGCGGCTCGACGCTCGACCTGATCGAGCGCGAACCCGAGCGATTCGAAGTGATCGCGCTTACCGCCAATTGCGATGTCGAAAAGCTTGCCGCCGCCGCGATCCGCACCGGCGCGCGCCATGCGGTGGTTGCCGACGAAAGCTGCCTGCCGGCGCTCCGCGCGCGGCTGGCGGGGACGGGGATCGCTGCGGCAGGCGGCCCGCGGGCGGTCTGCGAGGCGGCTCGCATGGGCGCCGACTGGACGATGGCGGCGATCGTCGGGCTCGCGGGCCTGGGTTCCGCGATGGCGGCGATCGAGGGCGGCGGCACGGTGGTGCTCGCCAACAAGGAGCCCCTGGTCTCGGCCGGCGATCTGGTGACTGCGGCGGCACGACGCCACGGCGCCACGATCCTGCCCGCCGATTCGGAGCATAATGCCATCTACCAATGCTTCGATTTCGCCCGGCCGGAGCGAGTCAGGCGGATCATCCTGACCGCGAGCGGCGGCCCGTTCCGCGATTGGGACGTCGCGGCGATGCGCGGCGTGACTCCGGCCCAGGCCTGCGCGCATCCCAACTGGTCGATGGGTGCCAAGATCTCGGTCGATTCGGCGACGATGATGAACAAGGGACTCGAGCTGATCGAGGCTGCGCGGCTGTTTCCCGTGGCGAATGAGGCGCTGGAGATTCTTGTGCACCGCCAGTCGGTTATCCACTCGATGGTGGAATATGTCGACGGTTCGGTGCTCGCGCAGATGGGCCCGTCGGACATGCGCGTGCCGATCGCGCACACGCTCGCCTGGCCCGACCGGATGGCGACGCCGATGCCGCCGCTCGACTTTGTGGCGATGGCAAGGCTGGACTTCGCGGCGCCCGATCCCGTGCGCTTCCCGGCATTGCGGCTGGCGCGCGAGGCGCTGGAGGCCGGGGGCGCCCGCCCGGCGATCCTGAATGCCGCCAATGAAGTGGCGGTGGCCGCCTTCCTTGCGGGCCGTCTCAACTTTCTTGAAATTGCCGCAATCTCTGCCGATACGCTTGATCGCTATGACCCGGTCGCTCCGGAAAGCCTCGAAGCCGTTTGGGCAATCGACGCCGAGGCTAGGCGGATCGCGGGCGAGCGTGTGAAGGACGGCGTCGCTTGATTCAAAATCCCGGCATCCTGGTCACCATATTCGCATTCATGCTGGTGCTGGGGCCGCTCGTGTTCCTGCACGAGCTGGGCCATTACCTCGCGGGGCGCTGGTTCGGCGTGAAGGCCGAGGAGTTCTCGATCGGCTTCGGCCGCGAGGTGGCCGGCTTCACCGACCGGCGCGGGACGCGCTGGAAGTTCGGCTGGCTGCCCCTGGGCGGCTATGTCCGTTTCGCCGGCGACATGAACCCGGCCAGCCAGCCTTCGCCCGAATGGCTCTCGCTGCCGGCGCAGCAGCGCGCGCAGACCTTCCAGGCCAAGCCGCTCTGGCAGCGCGCGATCATCGTCGCCGCCGGGCCGATCATGAACTTCCTCGTCGCGATCGCGATCCTGGGTGCCTTCGCGGTCGCGTTCGGACAGAATGTCACGCCGCCCGTGGTCGGCCGGATCGATCCGGCCGGGGCCGCGGCGCATGCGGGGCTGCAGGCGGGCGACCGGATCGCCACGCTCGACGGGCGGCGGATCGACGATTTCCGCGATCTCCAGCTCTTCACCGCGCTGCGCGCCGGCGAGACCGTGACCATCGCCTTCGTGCGGGACGGGCAGGAGCGGAGCGTCGCCGCCACGATCGGCACGCTCAAGGAAAAGGATCGCTTCGGCAACATCTCCACGCGCGGCGTGCTCGGCTTCTACGGCGTCAGGCCGGTGATGCAGCCGGTGGCGCTCTGGGAAGCGCCGGTGGTGGGGCTGACGCAGACCATCGACATCGTGCGCACCACGGTGGAAGGGCTGAAGCGCATCATTCTCGGCCGCATCCCCGTGAGCGAGCTGGGCGGGCCGCTGAAGATCGCCCAGGTCTCGGGCCAGAGTCTCGCGATGGGACCGCTCGAACTGGTGTATCTGATCGCGCTGATTTCGATTAATCTGGGATTCATCAACCTGTTGCCAGTCCCGGTGCTGGATGGCGGCCATCTTCTGTTCTACGCAGTGGAAGCCGTTCGCCGCCGCCCGGTGGAGCCGCAGGTGATGGAATGGGCCTATCGTGGCGGTTTGGTCGCAATTCTCGCGCTCATGCTGTTCGTTACGTTCAACGATCTCGGCGCGTTCGGCGTGTGGAGAAGTCTGGCCGGGTTGATCGGCTGATGTGGTTCGTGCAGGGCGGTGCAAGCCGCGTGGCTGACGGCCGGGTATTTTGATTCCGACTGGGGTGGGATGGTGACTGCGATCAAGGCAACGAAAATCGGCGCGCGCGCCACGGCGACCCTCCTCGCGGGCACCATGCTCTCGGGCATGGCGGCCGCACAGACTGCGCCCCAGACGGCTCCGGCCGCCGCGCCCCCGGCAGCACAGGCCGCTCCGGCTCCCGCTGTTCCCGCCCCGGTGACGCGCACGATCAAGTCGATCCGCGTCCAGGGCTCGCAGCGGATCGAGTCCGAGACGGTGATGAGCTACACGCGTCTGCGCGTGGGCGACGCCTATACCAACGAGACGATCGACCAGGCGATCAAGGACCTGCTCGCTTCCGAGCTGCTCGCCGATGTGACGATCGAAGGCGTCGAGACCGGCGACCTGGTGATCCGCATCCGCGAGAACCCGGTGATCAACCGCGTGATCTACGAGGGCAACAAGCGGCTCAAGGAAGACAAGATCAAGAAGGAAGTGAAGCTGGCGCCGCGCCAGATCTTCACCCGCACGGCCGTGCGCGCCGACGTGGCGCGCATCATCGAACTGTATCGCCGCCAGGGCCGGTTCGCCGCCGTGGTCGAGCCGAAGATGGTCAGCCTCGACCAGAATCGCGTCGACGTGATCTTCGAGGTCCATGAAGGGCCGAAGTCCAAGGTCCGCCAGATCAACATCATCGGCAACACCGTGTTCTCCGACAGCAAGCTGCGCGGCGAGATGGCGACCAAGGTGGCGAGCCTCACCCACCTGATGAGCTCGAACACGAGCTACGACCAGGATCGCCTGGCCTATGACCAGCAGAAGCTGCGCCAGTTCTACCTGACCAACGGCTATGCCGATTTCCGCGTGATCTCGGCCGTGGCCGAGCTGACGCCGGACAAGAAGGACTTCATCATCACTTACGTGGTGGAGGAAGGCCCGCGCTACAAGTTCGGCCCGGTGAGCGTCGACAGCGCGATCCGCGACTTCGACGACAAGAAGCTCGCCGCCGCGCTGAGCATCAAGGAAGGCGACTGGTACAACGCCAAGGCCGTGGAAGACACGGTCGAGCAGCTGAGCGAGACCGCCGGCATCGCGGGCTATGCCTTTGCCGATGTGCGCCCCGAGTTCCAGCGTGACAAGGACACGCTGACCATGGCGATGAACTTCCACATCGCGGAAGCCAATCGCACCTATATCGAGCGCATCGACATCACCGGCAACCGCCAGACCCAGGACAAGGTGATCCGCCGCGAGTTCCGCGTGGCCGAAGGCGACGCCTTCAACACCTTCCTGGTCAAGCGTTCGCAGGACCGCATCAACTCGCTCGGCTATTTCCAGGACAAGTTCGAGGTCGAGCGGGTCGAGGGCTCGGCGCCGGATCGCATCGTGCTCAAGGCCAATGTGGAAGAGCGCGCCAATGGCGAGCTGACGCTGTCGGCGGGCTTTTCGAGCCTCGAGCAGTTCATCCTCCAGGCCTCGATCCGTCAGCGCAACTTCCGCGGCATGGGCCAGACGGTGTCCGCCTCGGTCGACTATTCGACCTATTCCAAGTCGGTGGAGCTGGGATTCACCGAGCCCTATCTGTTCGACAAGAACATCGCGCTGGGCGGCACGATCTTCCGCCGCGACTATAACGCGTTCAACTATATCGGTTCGGACCGCTCGACGACCTACAGCCAGGTTTCGACCGGCTTCCAGATCGTCGCCGGCGTGCCGCTGACCGAATATTGGACGCTGTCGGGCCGCTATTATCTCGCCCAGGACAATGTGACGCTCGACAAGGCGAGCTTCTACACCAACGGCGTCTGCGATCCGCTCAAGGCCGGCCGCTATTATTGCGAGGCGGTGGGCAATCGCATCACGTCGCTGGTCGGCCTGACGCTGACCTATGACAGCCTGAACAGCCGCATTCGTCCGACGCGCGGCCAGCGCCTGTCGGTGAGCGGCGACTTCGCCGGCCTGGCCGGCGACGTGCGCTATCTGCGCGCGCGAATGCCGACAAATACTGGAATGTCGGTGGCGGCTTCATCGCTTCGGTGTCGGCCGAGGGCGGCCTCATCCACAGCCTTGAAAAGGCGAGCGGCCCGGGCATCGATCCGGTGCGCATCACCGACCGCTTCTATCTGGGCGAGCCGCAGTTCCGCGGCTTCGACATCCGCGGCGTCGGCCCGCGCGTCCAGCGCATCAACTATACGGGCGATCCGACCGCGGGCACGCAGCTGCTGGTGACCGATCGCGACCAGATCGTCGACGATGCGATCGGCGGCAAGGCCTATTACCTCACCAAGGCCGAGCTGGAGATTCCGCTGGGCGCCGGCGCGCGCGAGATGGGCCTGCGGCCGTCGATCTTCATCATGGCGGGCAGCCTGTTCAACATCACTCGCCCGGGCAAGACGATCGAGTTCGCCCAGGCGAAGGACACCAACGGCAACCTGCTGTACAACAAGGACGGTTCGCCGACGCTGCTGCCCAAGGACAATTTCATCAAGGATCCGTCCGGCAACCAGCTCTACATCGTCAGCGCGTCCGACCCGACCAATTCGGGCGCCTATACCACCTGTAAGGTCGGCTATTCGGCGAGCGCGACTGCGCCGTGCGTCGGTACCTCTATCAACGCCATCGCCAATTCGCCGATCGCGCCCTTCTTCGAACGCTATGTCGGCGACACCGCGTCGCCGCGCCTGTCGATCGGCTTCGGCGTGAACTGGAATTCGCCCTTCGGCCCGCTGCGTATCGATGTGGCCAAGACGTTGCTCCACGCCAAGGGCGACGACACCAAGCTTGTAACCTTCAACGTAGGGACTCAATTCTGATGATTACCAAGAAGCGCATTCTCGCCGCGCTGCTCGCGGCGCCCGCCGCGCTTGTCGTCGCGGCTCCCGCGCGCGCACAGGTCAACGGCATCGCCACCGCCAGCCCGGTTCGCGTCATCGACGCCAGCAAGGCGTTCACCGCTGCCCAGCAGCAGATCCAGACCACCTACAAGGCGGCGTTCGACCAGATCAATGCCCGCCGTCAGGCTGCGCAGAAGGAAGCCGAGCCGCTCCTCGCGCAGCTCGACACCAACAAGGACAAGAAGGTCGACGACGCCGAGCTCAAGGCTGCCCAGGCCGCCAAGAACCCGGTGCTCGACAAGATCGCGGCGATCCAGAACGCGGCGAATGCCGACGTCCAGAAGCTGAGCAATCCGGCCGCCCGCGCCGAGCTGTTCGCGATCGAATCGATCCTGCGCCAGTATGAGCCCGCGCAGCTGCGCGTCGTCACCGCGCGCAAGATCGGCGTCGTGCTTTCGCCGGAAGTCTTCATGTACGCTCCCGATTCGGCCGATATCAGCGACGCGATCACCGCCGAGCTCGACAAGTCGGTGCCGACGGTGAGCATCCAGCCGCCGGCCGATTGGCAGCCGGCGCGCGAGACGCTGGCGATGCAGCAGCAGCTGGCCCAGATCGAGCAGATGCGCGCCTATCAGGCAGCGGCGCAGCAGCAGCAGCAGCAGCGCGGTGCGGGTGCCGCGCCGGCGCCGGCCGCGCCCGCGGGTGCCAAGCCGGCCGGCAACAAGCCCGCCGAGCCGCGGTGAGCGAGGACGTTTCGGCAGTCGCCGCCGCTCCGGAGAAGTCCGGGGGCCCGCTGAACATTCAGCGGGTGATGGCGGCGCTGCCGCATCGCTACCCGATGCTGCTCGTCGATCGCGTCGAGGAACTGGTCCCCGACCAGCGAATCGTCGCGATCAAGGCGGTCAGCATGAACGAGGAATTCTTCCAGGGGCATTTCCCGGGAAGGCCGATCATGCCCGGCGTCCTCCAGGTGGAGGCGCTGGCACAGGCGGCGGGCGTGCTCGCGGTGGAGAGCCTCGGCCTCGCCGGTTCGGGCAAGCTCGTCTATTTCATGTCGATCGACGGGGTGAAGTTCCGCAAGCCGGTCGAGCCCGGTTGCCTGCTCCGCCTCGAGGTCGAGTTCGTCCAGAAGCGTTCGCGCGTCTGCAAGTTCGCCGGCCGGGCGATGCTCGACGGCGAAGTCGCCACCGAATGCGAGTTCACCGCGATGATCGCGGATCCGCCTTCGGCATGAGCCAAGGGTGCCGGGGCAGGGTCCGGCATCCGGTTTCCGGCGCCGCGCAGCCCCAGGTTGCGCGGCGTCCGCGTCTCTGCTAGGCGCGCGCCTCCGCTGCCGGTCGGAAACCGGCGGCTTTCCAAGGAATTCGACGTGAAGAAAGACACTCACCCCGACTATCACATGATCAAGGTGCAGATGACCGACGGCACCGTGTACGAGACCCGCTCCACCTGGGGCAAGGAAGGCGACACGATGACCCTCGACATCGATCCGCTGGCGCACCCGGCCTGGACCGGCGGTTCGCAGCGTCTTCTCGATCAGGGTGGCCAGGTCGCGCGCTTCAACAAGCGCTTTGGCGGCCTCAACCTCGGCAAGAAGTAATTCCCTGGGCTTTCGGCGCGTTACGACGTTAACGCGCCGTTAGCCAGCCAGGGCTAGCTTGCTCGTCATGGCAAGCGCAGCACGAGCATTCGCAGCGGAATTCGAACCGGCCGAGGAACTTGGCCGGCGGCGTTCGATGCGCGCGCCCGTGTCGCTCGACGCGAAGATCGGCCGGGGCGGCCTCGATCGCGCGTTGTGCAAGGTGGTCGACGTGTCGCTGCATGGCGCCCGCATCCAGACCTATTCGCTGATCAAGGCCAGTTCGATGATCTGGCTCGCGCTGCCGGGGATCGGGCACGTCGCGGCGCGCGTCGTCTGGTCCAATGATTTCGAGGCAGGCCTCGAATTTCAGGCCGCGCTGACTCCCGAAGCTTTCGAGACACTTACGACGTAGCGACGGCATCGTGCGCCGAAAGGCGGCGCGGCGCGATTGCGTTCACCCGCAAGATAGGACATCCTCGCCCGAATTCACCTGCTGGGGAAACTGGTGATGATAAAGGGTCTGCTGCTTTGCGCGGCCGCATGTGCCGCACCCATGACGGCTAAGGCGGGCGAGACGGACCTGCCGATCGTCCCCAATCTCAAGGCGTTGCTCGCTGCGGATGGCGTTGCGCGCACGGTCCCCGGCCGGAAGCTGGTCCGGCCGCGGCCCACGACCTTCATGCCGATCGCCTATCGCGGACTGGAGGGGGGCGGGATTCGCGCGCTGCCCACCACGTCTCTGCCGCAGGAGCCGATTCGGCTCACCACTGATTTCTCGATCGCCGAATTGCGCGCCCGGCCGCTTCGGCATCTCGCGGCGTTCGATACCGGCGCCGATGCGACCAGCGCGCGTGGCGGCAGCTGGGCAGTGTACGACATACTTTCCGACTACCGCAAACCGCGCTTCCGCCGTTCCGCGTTCAGCACGATGCTGGTGCTGCGCATCGATGGCGAGGAAGGCAGCGCGCCGCTCAGCGTGGGCGGTGGCGGGGTTGCCTCCGCCATCTGGCAGGTGATGCCGGGGAACTGACGCCCGGCGCGCCTCGGCCCGGGGGCGGGGCGCTCAGTTGGCCTTCTGCTTCTGCGCGACGAGATTGAGCACCAGGCTGGCATATTCGTTGTTCGGATCGAGCGCCTTGGCTTGGTTCGCGGCATTGGCGGCGCCCGGCATGTCGCCCAGCGCGACGAAGCCGATGCCCTTCGCCGCGATCAGATTGGCGCGGCCCGGGCCATCCATGTCGCGGTCGCCGGCAAGGAACTTGTCGATGAACGGCGCCATCTCGCCATAGGCGGAGAGGCTGAGCAGCGTTGCGACATATTCCTTGGTCAGGTCGTGCTGGTTCGGCGCGATCGCCAGCCCCTTGGCGTAGCTGGCCTTGGCGGCGGCATAATCCTCCATCTCGTACTGGATCCAGCCGACGGCATAGGCGAGGTCGGCATAATGGAGGTTGGTCAGCACGAAGTTGGAGCCGGCCGGGAAGCCGTCGATCGCGCGGCCGGCCCTGGCGGCATCGGCATAGGCGAGATACTGGTGCTCGTCATAGACGCGCACTTCCGCGCCGCAGCGCTCGGGCGCCGGCATGGTGGCGGGGAGGAGAGCGTAGCGCTTCTGCAGGATCGGGAGCAGGGCCGCGAAGCCCGGCTTGGCCTGCGCCTTCATCAGCGCGAAGGCCTTCTCGATTTCGGGCTGGGCGGCGGCGGCCCAGGCGGCCTTGTCCTCGCAGGGGCCGGCAAGGGCGGCGCCCGGCGCGAGCAACGCGATGGCGGCGATCGTTGCGAGCCAGCCCCTGTACATGCCCATGCCCCCCGGTTGTCTGGCGGAGAGGGTGGGATTCGAACCCACGGTACGCTTGCGCGCACGGCGGTTTTCAAGTTTGGGACACTCGGCCCGGCAGTAACCCGTAGTAGCACGCAGACGCCTTAAAATGCCTTATGAATCAATAATATAACCTCCTTGCAAGCTCGTGGCAGCACGTCGTAGCACTGTGCCGCGTGCTAGAAATGCGCTAGAAGGAGGTCATATGGTGAAGCTCACCAAGGCGTTTATCGACAAGGTCCAAGCGCCGGAGAAGGGTTATCAGGTCCATTGGGACGATTCGGTGAAGGGCTATGGGTTGCGGGTCGCTCCGCCACCCGACCCGGGCAAGCCGCCGCGCCGGGTGTTCATCGTCATGGGGCGGGTCGCGGGTAAGTCGATCCAGTTCACCATCGGCGCGTATGGCACCTACACTGAGGACGCCGCGCGCAAGCGGGCGCAGAAGCTGTTGCAGGACATGCGGGAGGGGATCGACCCGCGCGATGCCAAGAAGCATGACGCGGCGGTAGCGGTGACGCTCCGCGATGTAGCCGACGCCTACAAGGACCGGCCGGGCAAGCTCAAGGGTTCGAGCGCGGACGTGATCGAGCGTCACGTCACCACCACATTTGAGGCGTGGCTGTCCAAGCCCATTGCTTCCATCACCGAGGACGATGTGCGGAAGCGGTATCGCGAGATGCTGACGAAGGGTCTGCGCGGAAAGGCAGGTGCACCCGGCCAAGCAAATCAGGGGTTTGCCGTGCTGCGCGCGCTGATTAACTTCGCCAGCCGCCGCTACAAGCGCTCGGACGGGTCGCCCGTCATCACGCACAATCCGGTCGGTGCACTCAAAGACGACTGGATTCAGTTGAAACCGCGCACCAGCCGCGTCCCCGACTCCAAGGTTGGCGCGGTGTGGAACGCGCTGGAACAGTGGCGCGGCGATACGCACAACCGCGAAACCCTCGCTGCCATCGACCTTTCGATGTTCTTGCTGTTGACCGGGTGCCGCCTCAAGGAAGCCGCCTCGCTCACATGGGATCGCGTTAATCTGGAGGAGGGTTGGTTCCATCTGCCCGACCCGAAGAACCGGAATCCGGTGTGGCTCCCGTTGTCGTCGCAGGCGGTTGCGCTATTGGAATCACGGGCAAGGGTTGAAGGCAATCGGCATGTGTTCGCGTCGTGGTCGCGGTCGGGTCACATTATCGACCCGCGCGATACACGCCGGAAGATCAGCGAGGTTGCCGGAACGAAGATCATGAACCACGATCTGCGCCGGACCTACATCACCATCGGCGTGGCGAATTGCAACTTGGATTATTACAAGGTCGAGTTGCTGACCAATCACATCCCTACCGGCGTCACCGCCAAGCATTACCTCGAAACCTCGCGCCTCGACTATCTCAAGCCGGAAACCCAGCGCATTGCGGACTGGATTGAGCAGCAGGCGGCACAGGCGAGCGGCGCGAACGTGGTCCCCATGCCACAGCGCGCGTGATGCATGGTTGGGGCCGCAACAGCCGGGGTTACAGCCCCGATCGCAGCGCGCCGCCGGTGCAGGGGCGGCAACGTGCCGATCGCACCCAAACGGCTTGCTACAGCCTGTCCGCATCGTGACATAAGCATGTGCTTATCAAGAGAAAATAAGAGCTTGCGCGACTGATTGCCGGTAGCATAAGGTTTTCACCGTCACCTACGGGTGACAGCGCCGCACTGGGGCGTGCCCACGAGGAAAATTCCAGAGACGCAAGCCGGTGAGGCGTAAGGGTGAAAGCCCCCTAGGCCCCGGACACCCCCGATGCCGACTGGGGCAGGTGACGACACAAAACTCGGAGGCATGACGAACCTGCCATTGGCGGGATGCGCCGGAGTTGCGTGTATGTCTGACCTGTCTTTCGAGCAGCTTTGCGAGCTGTTCAATTATACGCCCAAAGGGCGTCCCCTTGATCCTAAGGAATGCGCCAAACTGATCGGCGTGTCCGTGGATACCCTCGAAGGATACCGAGGGCGCGGCATTCCCCTTCGCCATTTCGCTCCGCCCGGAACCCGTATCGTCCGGTATGCGGAACGCGACGTGCTGGCATGGCTGGCCACCGGGGCGCGATACAGCACCAGCGAGCAAATCGCCGCCTGATCCTTTCCTCACGAATAGCGGCAGGACCGGGCGTCCACCACGTCCTGCCGCCGGAGTATTACCGTGAACAGCAGCAGTGTAACCGAAGGCGGCAGAAGGTCGCAAACATCAACACGTGCCGAACTATTCGGGAAATTCGCGCCGAGTAAAAATTTGCCGAGTGTAGATGGCGATTGGCAGGATTTTACGCATACCCCTACCGGCAGGGAGGCGCGTCATGTCTGATTCGACCGCCGAGCGCTGGGCGCACATCCCATCTGAACTGCGTGAGCGCCCACAATGGTGCATCAGTCCTGGTCTGGATGGAGACAAGGCACCTCGTTCACTTGACGGACGCCTCGCCAGCAGCACCAATCCATCTACCTGGAGCAGCTTCGACGCCGCCTGCGCTGCGGCAGCGGAGCGCGGTTGGCATGTTGGGTTCATGCTGCATGAAACTGACCCGTTCGCCTGTATCGACCTTGATGTGAAAGACAGCACGCCAGACGCTTACCTTCAACGGCATCAACGCATTATTGCTGAGTCGGATAGCTACACGGAACTGTCCCGCTCTGGCCGAGGATGGCACGTCTTTGTCATCGGTGCCATTGGCAAAGGCAGGCGGCGCGACGCCGTGGAGGTGTATTCGCAGGAACGGTTTATCATCTGCACCGGCAATGTCGTGCATGACCGCCCTATCGCAGAGCGGCAGGCCATGCTCGCCAACATGGTGAAGCAGATGGCACCAGCAGCGCCTCCCGAAGTTGAGCTTACCGGCGATGACAATGTCGATTGGTCTGCTGCGGCACAGGCTGCGGAAGATACCGGTGAATTGGGACGCCTGTTCCGCGGCGATTGGGAAGATCGATACGAATCTCAATCTGAGGCGGACCTTGCGCTCGTCAAGCTGCTCCTGCCCATCACGGAGTCGCCGCTAGAATGCTGGCGCACATTCCGCCTCTCGAAGCTGGGTGGGCGGGAAAAGGCGAACCGGCCCGATTATGCGCGGCGAACCATAGCGCTGGCGCTTCAGCATCTTGCTAACGATGCCCTTCACTTGCAGGTCGGTGCGGATATGGCGGCGGGATTGTTCTGGCAGGGACCAGCCCCCCACAATGAGCGCCATTTCCGATTGCTGCTTGATGGAGACTTGGAGCGCCAGCCGCCATTGCGATGGCTGGTGAAGCGAGTCATTCCCGACGCGGGTATCGGCGCGATCTATGGCGATTCAGGCACGTTCAAATCGTTTCTGACGCTTGATCTACTCGCTCACATTTCAAATGGGCAGGAATGGTTTGGCCATCGCGTCAAGCAGGCTCCCGCTGTCTACGTTCCCTTCGAGGGGCAGGGCGGCGTTCCCAGTCGCGTGAAAGCATGGCGATTGGCGCAAGCGGCGCAGCGCAACCCCGAGGTGCTTATGTCCGTCGTTCCGCCCGAGGACGTGCGGACGAACATCGCTGTCATCATGGACCCGATTAACCTGCGCGAGAAAGAGGATCGGGACACTTTGGTCGGGACGTTGACGGAGAACGGCTGGGCCAGCGGCGTGATGTGTATCGACACGCTCGCTCACGCATCTGCCGGGCTGGACGAAAATAGCAGCGCCATGGCGGAAATGATTAGCATCTTCCGCGACCTGCAATTGCGCCTCGGCGGCGTCATTCTGCTCATCCACCACAGCGGCAAGGATGCTTCGAGGGGAATGCGCGGATGGTCGGGCCTTCATGCAGCGATGGACTTTGTGATCGAATGCCAGCGCGACAAGGACAGCGCGGCTCTCGCAGCTGAATTTGTGCTTACGAAGGTGAAGGACGGTACGAGCGGCGTCAGCACAAAATTCCTTTTGCAGCCGGTTCAGATCGGGATTGATGAGGACGGCGATTATATGTCGTCGCTCGTCGTTGTGCCCCCGCTGGCGGGCGATGGCGCTGATTCAGACAATCCGTTCAGGACCGAGGCGGACGACGCGGCGGAGGCAAACGATGATGATGCATTTGTGGACGAATGGGTTCGTGAGGAGGTGATGGCGGGCAAGCGTCCCACAGGTCGGTGGCTGGATGCCCAGCGGGTCCATGTTGCCGGACGCCGTAACCTGACCCAAAAGCGACTCCGCGCCGCGATTGACCGGCTGAAGGGTGTCGGTCGTTTGGAGGACACGCCGGGCGGTCCCTCGGGCGCGAAGTGGCTCCGCCCGGTCGATCTTCCCACAGGAGGCGCAGCTTGAGCCGGGTGCGTTGCAACGCGCCGAGGGGGCGTTGGGGGTGCGTTGCCCCTCTTTAACGCCACCCGAACCCGCAGGGAGCAGCAGCACCCCCAAGGGTGCGTTGCTGCGTTACCCTGTATAGGCAACGCACCATTTTCAACGCACCTTTATCGCCCGCTTTACACCGGCATTTGGCCGCCAGCGTGGGGTAGGTGCGTTGCGCACGCCGCAAGGTGCCACACAGGCCGACAGCGCCGGGCGCTGGGGCCGCGAACAGGGATTGCCGCCCCCGTGCATACCCATGCCGCGAGCCAGCGCTGTAATCGCCCATTTCGCCGCTGCGCCATGCGCCCACTTCTGGATGCAACGGCGGGTATCCAAATCAACATAAAAGAAACAGGAAATTATGCGTGCAAGCGATTGTTAGATATGACTAATGTGGAAATTAACACATTAACGCAGGATCGCTGATCTTCGCAATTCTGCCTATTTAGAAACAGCCTTGAGCAATTCGGCTGGTTCCGTGCCAAGCGCCGTTGCGATCCTAACCAGAACCAGAACGGACGGATTGCGCTTTCCGCGTTCTATGCCACCGACATAGGTCAGGTCGATCTCCGCCGCGAACGCCAGTTGCTCCTGCGTCATATCGGCGCGTTGGCGGAATCGCCTCACATTCTTTCCAACAATGGCGCGCCAGTCGTCCATCTGACGATGGATGGCGGTCGGGCATATATTCTCTAGGGAATATAGTCCCTATTAACCTGTGAGGGCTATTTGGGGGTCATGCCAGACGAAGGAGAATGCCATGGCGACCGCCGCGTTCAGGGACATAAGAGCCAACATATCATCCAGCACAATCGAGTTTCGCTCTTCGACGAAAGCCTTTCTGCTCAAGTCAGCAACCGGCTGGTTTATGATCGCAATAACGCTGCTCACCATGGGCGGGGCAGGGGTTGTGACGCTTCCCATCCTCGCCTTCAAGGTGCTGACCAATCGCACCAGCCTTTATTGGCTGGAAGGTGACCGGCTTTTCATGCGGCGCGGTATTCTCATGCGCAGCGAAGAAGAAATCGAACTCTACCGGATCAAGGACATCAAGGTCCATTTCTCGCTGGTGCAGCAATTCTTCGGTAACGGCGATCTCTCGGTCATCTCGTCCGATGCGACGGGCGTAGGCGAGGGGCGGAGAACGACCTTTCAGATCAATAATGTCGAAGATGCCCGCTCGCTGCGGGAGGAACTGCGTTCCCGTGTGGAATCTGCTCGCAGGCGTGTAGGAGTGCGTAAATATGATGTTGCGTAATCCCCGCCATATGCGAACGCTTGGAAAACTGATCGGCGTCGGGATTTTGTTTGCCGGAAGTTTGGCGCTAACCGCTCCAGCATCTGCGCAAGGTCTTTTCGGTCCGGGCAAATTCAAGATCGAGCAAACAGACGACCGATTCTCCGATGCCCCGACGATCACGTTCATGGGACTGAACAATCGTATCTCGAAAAAGTCCCCGGCTGGGGGAATCTACATCAACGGGCAGGGGCTTTATCTTGAGCCGTTAGTGATGCGGAATCGAGCGGACGGAAAGATCGCAAGGGTTGGCTTCTTCTTCCACAATGAAACGGAAATAGACACCACCTATGGATCGCCCAACAGCATCGGCGTGCCGCAGAGCATCGTATTCATAATCGACGGCTCGAAGCGGGTTTCCGCCTCGTTCGTGCAGGGAGGTGACGTGCTCCCCTGAAACTCCTCCAGTTTGAGCTAGAGTCCTTCATTGAGGA
>ERZ781398.1868-NODE-1868-length-18859-cov-3.881993_pt1 | contig 18859 bp, 17 predicted proteins | sample MGYA00433077_ERZ781398 | MGnify/ENA primary metagenome ERZ781398 (study PRJEB29847, sample SAMN06458254) | wastewater metagenome | isolation source: Wastewater bioreactor | place: South Africa: Cape Town | study: EMG produced TPA metagenomics assembly of the... | reverse complement strand
GCCCAATGCCCAAGCTCGTGCCCGATCGAGAATCGTCGACGGCGTGGATCACCGCCTCGCTGGACGGTGATAATCGCGCGGTCATTATAGCCAATGATGCGCGCCTCACAGCTTTCGAGCACGGCATCGCGCACCTTGACACCGGCTGACCACGCAATCGCCTCCAAGTCGATGTCGGCGGGTCGAGTGACGCCCAGCGAACGCAGCAAGGCTTCCGCTGGGCTGTCAGCTGTCATATGGGATTGCCCTCATCATCGATCGCACCGAGCTCCCGCAAATCGTCGAGAATAGCGTCTATCTCCTTCTCGCTGACACCCTCGCCCTTGCGCGCAGCCATCGTCAGACGACCTTTGAGCTTGGGATCGTCATTGGCGAAGCGCGTCAGCACCGCTTCGCGCCGGTCTGCACGGAGCGGCGGACGTACCACCCGCGCTTTGCGGTCGCGACTGACAGCCCTTCTCGCTGCGGCGAGCCGCGCCTGGCCGACACGCGCAACGCCACCGGCCATCGCCCTCCTCGCGGCCGCCGCCGCCGCCTCGCCCCGCGCGGCCAGCAGTTCCTCTGCCGATTCCAGTTCGTCGAGTAGTCGGTGGAGCGCAGGATCGGGCTTGTCGCCGCTCACGCAGTCCACCCGGCTGGATACCTCCCATTGATCGCCCGGCGCATGCGGCGTCGAATGGTAGCATAGGCCTTATCGTCCAGGTCGTTCATGGTCATAATCTCCTCCTTCGAGTAAAATTCCAGGTCGCACATCAGCATCAGCAACGCCTGCTCGTCGTCCGCGAACAAAGCTTCGAGAGCCATGATACGCTCCGACATGTCCTCTGCGGCCAACAGGCGCGTTTCAGCGTCGGGATCAGGATCAACGGGAACGACGAGCAGCCGCCCGTCGGTGCCTGTGGCATCGAGCGAAACCGTCTCCTTGACGCGACCGGTGGAACCGCGTGCCGCCGAGGCGATGCTGCGCATCGCTCCGATCAGGAACGGCACCAGCGCCATCGTCCGCGGGCAGACACGCGCGCCGGACAGTATCGCGGCAACGGCCTCGCCGATCAGGTCGTCGGCCTCGCATGCGAGACCGAGAGCGTAGATACGGCCGGTGCGGCGCAAACGGGCGAGATCGATGGCAGCGAGACCATCGAGTGCCGCGCGGATTTCGTCAGGGTCGAATGCGTCGCGGTTCACGTCACTCCCAAGGGCTGCCTTTGGACGTAGGCTGACTCTGTGCGCCGCCTCGGACAAGCAGACAAAATATTCTTCAGATGTCCGCGAGAGTTGCCGCGCTCAGCCTACTCCCTTGAGCGCCAATCATGGGGTTCGGGAGCGGTGTCGCAAGCCGGCTTACCCAATAGCGCGGGGAAGGAGGAAGACGAACATGGGCAAGAACCAGCATGTGGTACCGCACGAAGGCGGCTGGGCGGTTCGCGGAGCGGGCAACGAGCGCGCGACGTCGGTGCACGAGACTCAGGCTGCAGCGATCGAGGCGGCACGCGGAATCGCGCAGAACCAGCACAGCGAGCTGCTGATCCATGGCCGCAATGGTCAGATCCGCGAGCGCGACAGCTTTGGCGGCGATCCCTTCCCGCCGCGCGGCTGAACAACCCTGGGGGCCGCGCACCCGCGCGGCCCCAACCGTAAGAAGAGCATCATGGCAAAAGGCAGAAGTGGCGGCTCGTTCCGCAGTGCGATCAGCGGGCGCTTCGTAACGGCAAAGCACGGCAAGGCATCGCCGCGCACGACCGTCTTCGAGCGGTCGGGCGGCGGCAGCACAGGCGGCACCTACCGGAGCGCGATCAGCGGCCGGTTTGTGACGACTGCGCATGGCAAGCGTAGCCCTAACACCACGATCAAGGACAGCTGAAGGAAGGCGGTCGGCAACGGCCGCCTTCCTGTCACCTACGAATCCTATCTTCTTTTTACCACTGGCAGCTTTTGGGAACGCCGAAAGCGGCCGTGAACGGCGACAATTGAGGCGCAATCCAGACCAGCCGCTGCCTCCCCATTGCTGCTGCAGGCGGTGGTAGACCGCCTCGACGCAAGCCATCCCCGAGCCTCAAGCAAATGGCACGACCCATTTCACCTTCCAGGCCGTATCGCTATCAAATGTCATGGCATTCGGCGTTTTCATTCACCGATCTGATTCGATCTACGACGATACGCCAGCCGAGCGATATCAGTTTCCTAGGCAGTATCTGGAGCGGGCAAAGGCCTGCGTCGGCGACTGGATCGTCTACTACGAACCTCGAAAAGTACTCGGTACCAAGGGCTACTACGCCGTTGCCAAGGTCGAACGCGTCATTCCCGATCCTTCGACACCCGACATGTATCTCGCGCTGATTGAGCCGGGGAGTTATCTGGACTTTGCAACGCCGGTCCCGTTCGCTGACGAAAGCGGCCCGATCGAACGCGGCGTACTCAATGATGTGGGGCGTATTTCAGGTCGAGCACAAGCCGCTGTCCGAGGTCTGTCGCCGAGTGACTTTGACCGGATTATTGACGCCGGTCTCGCCGACGAAAATCCCCTTCTGCCGCGAACCGGCAGCGCGACCGCAGACCACTCACTACGCGAAGAGCGCACGCCCTTCGTTTTTGATGAAGCGCGAGAGCGTGTCGCGACACTCGTATCAAGGGTTGTTCGTGACCGCGTTTTCCGGCGGATCGTCCTGCGCGCATATGATGAACGCTGCGCCGTCACCGGTTTAAAGCTGATCAACGGTGGCGGGCGAGCAGAAGTCGAGGCAGCGCATATTCGCCCGGTTGAGGCTAACGGTCCCGACATCGTCAGCAACGGTCTCGCGCTGTCCGGAACAGCCCATTGGATGTTTGATCGCGGACTGATCGGGCTTGATGATGATCTTCAGATTCTGGTGTCGCGACAGGCAAACGATCAGGACGGCATCCGCGGTATCATCAACAATCGCGGGCGCTTGCTTATGCCGGTGCGGGAGGCCGATCGCCCCCACCAGCAATTCGTTCGGTGGCACCGGGAGCATTGTTTCAAACATTGAAGATCCCGCCTATTGGGGCAGGGAATAGCTTGTACTGCGACCGCCAGCGCCATCCTTGCGAAGGACCCCGCGATCCACCAGGTCATTGATGTCGCGCGCAGCCGTATGCGTTTGGTAATCTGAGTCGGTTGGCAAAGTGAGGCTTTGGATGCCTGGCATGCTTCCGTCATGTCATAAATCACGAATACATGAAGCCTCGTCGAGGGCACTACCGAGGTCTAATCAATGTCGAGGGTGTTTACCCGGGAGGAATTCTACGATCTGGTGTGGTCGAAACCCATGACCCACTTGGCGAAGGAGTTCGCGCTCTCAGACGTTGCCCTCCACAAGATCTGCAAGAAGCACGACATCCCGAACCCGCCGCTGGGATGGTGGGCGAAGAAGGCCGCGGGCAAGACGGTCAAGCAAACTCCGCTGCCAAAAGCGAAGGCTGGGACATCGGACAGAATTACGATCGCGGCTGGCGAACTTCGGCCCGAGCCCGAGTTGATCGCGACCGCACGTGAGAACGCACGACTGCTCGCATCGTCCATCGACGCGGAGGCGATCTTGCCACCAAACCCGATGGTCGATCGGACGATCTCCCAGCTCCGCAAGGCGAAGCCTTCGCCGATCAACGGGCTCGTCACAGTCGAAGGGTTGAACGTGGTCAAGGTCAACGTCGCGCCGGCCTCGATCGACCGCCTGGAACTAGCGCTCGGCCGTATCGCGGGGGCAGCGGAAGCGCTGGGGATCAAGCTGGTACGAGGCGAGAAGTCCGCGAGCTTCCAATGAGAGGGGGAGACGATCGGCTTTTCGATCAGCGAAGGTGTTCGACGCGAAAAGCATGTACCGACCGAAAAGGAGCTCGCCGAGCAGGAGGCAGCCCGAAAGCGCCGAGCCCGCCGCTGGAACAACCCCGGCAGCTGGGATGACGACGATTTCAGCTTCTCATCCTTGCGCGGTCCCGAATGGGACTATCATCCGACCGGTCAACTCGTGTTCGAACTGGAGCACTCCTATCTGCTGGGCGGCAGCCCACGGCGTTCCTTCAAGGATGCGAAGGTTCAGCGGATCGAGAACATGGCTAGCGACATCGCAGTCGGCATCGCGGTGCTGGCGGCGGCGAAGAAGGACGATCAGGTAAAGCGCGAGGAACAGGCACGGCAACGCGAGGAGGAGCGGCGATTGCGCGAGCTCGCCCTTCGCAGGGACCATATCGCCGAGCGCCGCGGCAAAGCACTGGACGAGGTGCTCGAAGAGATGGCCTCGCTCGATCGACTGAGGAGGCTGGTCGCGAATTTGCGTGGTGAGGAAATGTCGGGAAGTACCGGCCGCGTCGCCGAATTCCTCGGACTGGCCGAGCGTCGGCTGGCATCACGCGAAGCGGCGCTTTCGACCGATGGACTCGAGCAGCGGTTCGAGAAACAGAAGCTGTTTGGCGACGACGATGATCACGCCTTTCGGCCGCCCTATGGCTACTATTGAACGATTGTTGGAAGAACACGAACCGTTTCCGTCCACCGACGGCCAACTCAGGCGAGATCGGCAATCTCGACAGGCTCGATCAGGGCGATCGCGACGGGGAGCCAATAGCGCGTCCCTTTCTGCTCGCCGGTTCGCAGCAGCGCGCCGAGCCCGACCAAAGCGGCCAGGTCGCGTGTCGTCGTCGCCGTTGGGGCGCCAGTTATGGTCATATAATTGGCGGCGCTTAGGCCACCCATAAAGCCGTCCGGCCCAGCGGCGAACATCCGTAACAGCGCGCGTTCCTGACGATCGTTCAGCTTGCCGCGCAGGCCTTCCATAGTGCGGGCCTTGGCCAGGACGAACTCGACCTGCCGAAGCGTCCGACGCTGGGCTTCGATCGCCTTGGCCGCGAACCACAGCAGCCAGTTGGTAATCTCCAGCGCCCCATGGGTACGCTCGAGCGCGGCGTAATAGGCTTTGCGGTGCGCCAGCAGGGTGCTCGCCATGCCGGTGACGATCGGGGTAGGCAGGCCTTGGGCGAGCAACTTCTCGCTGATGGCGCGACCGATCCGGCCATTGCCGTCTTCATAAGGATGGATGCTCTCGAACCAGATATGCGCAAGACCAGCCCGCGTCAGCGGCGTAATCGGTGTTGACCCGCCCGGCCGGCTTCGTTCGATCCATGTCAGGAACGCCACCATCTCCTCTTCGACCCGCGCCGCGGGCGGCGCTTCGAAATGGATCTTCGGTCGATGGATCGGCCCGGATACGATCTGCATAGGGTCACCGCCGCTTCTGTAGCGACCGATGTCTGCAAGATCAGTGCGGCCGTTGATGACATGACGATGCCATCGGTCGAGCGTGGCTCGATCCAACGGCTCGGCGACACGCTCGTAAAGATCGACCATCATCTCGGCGATGCCGGCCTCGGCCGGCTTTACCCGACGTTGATCCCCGGCGAGCCCCAGATGCCGGCGGACGCTGTCGCGATCGAGCGTCTCTCCTTCGATCGCCGAGGTGTCGATGGCCTCATGGCTCATCAACTCGATCTCAAGGCTGCTGCGGTCAGCTTCGTCCAGATGTCGTGATACACCGATCGCGATGCCCACACCCTCGAGGAACAAGGCTTCGGCCTTCTGCAGCCGAGGCGCATCCCACGAGAAATTCGGCCAATCAGGCTGCTGCCAGTTCCACGTCATGATCGATATATAGACGATTTATCGATCATGAATCAACCAAATCGTGATCGATAAATGGACGCGCTATCGATCATCCACGGCAGCGACGGCGAACTCTCACATTTTCGATTGAGCTCTCTCCAGCCTGGCTGATGCCGATATGGTCCTCGCTAGAGTATCCAAAGATGTCTCGTTGGTTGCTATGGAGCTGAGGGCTGCACTGCGGCTTGCGCGCGAGACTGTGTCTGCTAAGCTGTCTTTCAGCGAGAAGGCGGTGAAAATCGCGCTTTGAACTCAATCGCTTAGGTGTCCATCAGATTTCCTCTTCTGGCACCAATACTGGCTCTGGATACGTCCAGCAGCGTCCAGTAAGCGGCTGGTTTCACAGCATTTTCAGACCGAGAATCGCCAGACACCGTCCGGCGAAATCCGGCTAAGGGCATCAGCGGCGTCCACAAAATGCTGCCCGCATTTGACGGGAGAATACGCATCCACGCTCGCTTCGGCGTGGACGCGTTATCCCGCGAACCGGTCAGCCAGCTCGCTCAGCGCTCCTTCCCTGCGACCGTCAGCACCGCCAGCGCCAGCGTTTCCGCGCCGCGCTTGATCGTCGGTTCCGGCACCGGCGCGAAGAATGGCGAGTGGTTGACCGGCAGCGGCTTCCCCTCCGCCTTGTAGCGCGCGATCATCGCCGGATCGTAGCCGCCGACCGCGAAGAACACCGAGGGCACGCCCGCGTCGACGAAGACCGAGAAGTCCTCGCTCGCATTGCCGCCGGGAGCGGAGGCGGGGACGAAGGTTGCGTCCTTGCCGAACGCCGCCGCCATCACCGGGGCGGTGCGCGCCGACAGCGCGGCATCGTTATGCACCGCGTTGGTGCCTTGCGGATGGGTGATCGTCGGCTCCGGCGCGCGCGCCATCTGCGCGACGGCGCGGGCGGTGCGCTCCACGCCGTCGATCAGCAGTTTGCGGGTGGCGTCGTCGTGCGAGCGCAGCGTCAGCAGCAGGTCGGCATGATCGGGGATGATGTTGTCCACCGTGCCGCCGACGAAGCTGCCGACCGTCACCACGCCGAACGCATTGGGGTCCTTCTCGCGGCTGATGACCGTCTGCACGTCGGTGACGAAATGGCTGCCCATCACGATCGGATCGATGCTCTTGTCGGGCATGGAGCCGTGCGCGCCGACGCCGTTGAAGGTGATGTTGATCTCGTCGGAGGCGGAGCTGACCGTCCCGTCCTTGATGATCACCGTGCCCACCGGCATCGGCCCGACATGTGCGGCGAAGCCGTAATCGGGCTTCGGCCAGCGTTTGAACAGCCCGTCCTCGACCATCGCCTTGGCGCCGCCGACCGTCTCCTCGGAAGGCTGACCGATGAACATCAGCGTGCCGTGCCACTGGTCCTTCATCGCCACCAGCGCCGATGCCGCGCCGACCCACCAGGCCATATGGCTGTCATGCCCGCAGGCATGATCGACGAAGAAGGTCTTGCCGTTCACCACCTGCTGCGCGCGGCTGGCATAGGGGAGACCGGTCTTCTCCTCCAGCGGCAGCGCGTCCATCTCGGTGCGCACCAGCACGGTCGGCCCCTCGCCGTTCTTGTAGATCGCGACGATCCCCGTCTTGCCGACCTTTTCCGTCACCGTGAAGCCCAGCTTGCGCATCTCGGCGGCGAGAATGCCGGCGGTGCGCACTTCCTGGAAACCGACCTCCGGATGCTGGTGGATATCCTTGTAGAGCGCGTCGAGGTGCGGATATTGCTTGTCCAATGTCGCATCGATCCGCGCCTTCGCGGCGGCGACGTCGAAGCCCGGCGCGGCGTTGGTCTGCGCGGCCGCCGGCAGGGCGGCGAGGGCGGTGGCGAGCATCAGCACGGTCTTGCGCATCGGATGATTCCTTCGGGTCTGGAGCGTGGAAAGCACGGTCATCGCAGCAGCGCGTCCACCAGCCGCGCGATGAAATCGTCAGTGACGGGGCGATCGATGAGGTAGCCCTGATCGATCGCGGCGGTCAGCGTGAAGATGATGTCATAGGGGCCGAGCACCGGATGCAGCCCCTGTTCGTTCAGCGCGCTGGCGAGCGTGCCGATATTGGTCTTGCGCCGGTCGCGCTGCGCCTCGCCGATCGGACGGACCAGTTCCGGCGTGACGCGCCGCGCCTCGTAGATCGCGGGCAGGCAGATGCTGACCACCGGATCGGCATAACGGTTCCTGACGCTGAGGGAGAAGGCGATGAGGTCGGCCTTCACGTCGCCGGTGTCGCCCAGCAGCGCGTCCTCGAACCGGTCGTTGAACGCCTCGATCAGCGCGGCGACGCCGGACGGCCAGCGGCGATAGAAAGTGGGGCGCGGCACGCCGGCGTGCTGGCAGATGCGGTTGACCGACAGGCCGGCGAAGCCCTGCTCGCCGAGCAAGGCCACCGCGCTCTCCTTGATCCGCGCATCGAGCGCGGACTGCCTGGGACGGCCGGCGCCGATCGCCCGTTCGTCACTCAATCGCCTGTCTCCCCCTGTCGCCATTCCTATCCGGCAATGCCGACATGATCGACCGTGAAAATTATTATTGACGCAAGATTGTATCGATATCATCCTGCCTTGCAATACGACAGTGACACGAAATTCACTGCGGTCCGGGAGCCGGCCGAAGCCGTGCCCAGATGTTTCAAGGGAGGTCCAGAATGATACGTTTGTTCGCAACGGGTGTGTCGACGATGGCGTTGGCGGTGGCGGCGCTGCCGTTCGCGGCGCAGGCGCAGGAGGCGCCCGCCGTCGCGCCGGCCCCGGCGGCCGGGGAAGCCGCCCAGCCCGACATCGTCGTCACCGGATCGCGCGTCGCGCGCCGCGACTATCAGGCGACCAGCCCGATCGTCACCGTCAGCAGCGACGCGATCGCCGCGACGGGCAACACCACGCTGGAAGGCGCGCTGAACCAGTTGCCGCAATTCGCGCCGGGCTCGACCGCCTTTTCGAACGGCCTCAACGACAACGGGCAGGCGACGCTGAACCTGCGCGGGCTGGGCGCGCAGCGCAACCTCGTGCTGCTCGACGGCAAAAGGCTCCAGCCGTCCAGCTCGACGCAGGTGATCGACATCAACACCATCCCGACGATCCTCGTCGGCGGGACGGAGATCATCAGCGGCGGCGCCTCGGCGGTCTATGGCTCGGATGCGATCTCGGGCGTGGTGAACTTCAAGCTGCGCAAGATCGATGGGATCGAGATCACCGCGCAGAACACGATCACCGAACATGGCGACGGCGGCATCCGCGATCTCGGCCTGGGCGCGGGCACCAGCTTCGCCGGCGATCGCGGCCGCGTGACCTTCGGCATCTCCTATACCGATCGCGACGCGGTGAACATCAACGCGCGCGAATTCTTCCGCCGCAGCACCGGCGTGTCGAGCTCGATCGGCGCGGGTCTCTACACCCCCAGCACCAACCCGCCGTCGCAGGCGGCGATGAACGCCGCCTTCGCGCAATATGGCATCGATCCGGGCAAGGTATCCTATTCCTCGTCGATCGGGTTGAACCCGGACGGCACGCTGTTCTCGACCGGCAAGGGCGTCTTCAACTATCGCGACACCACGCCCTATATCTACAATACCGGGCAGGCGCTGCTCCAGCTTCCGGAGAACACCTATACGCAGATCCCGCTGGAGCGCGTGTCGACCTTCGGCAAGGTCAGTTACGATCTGTCGCCCAACCTCACCTTCTACGCGCAGGGCCTCTACACCGATTACAATTCGACGACGATCGCCGACGCCGCGCCCAATGCCGGCCTGTGGATGCTCAGCGTGCCGCTCAGCAATCCGTTCGTTCCGGCGGCGTTGCGGCCGATCCTCGCCTCGCGCGCCAATGCCGCCGCGCCGTTCCTCATCACCAAACGCTATCTGGAGGCCGGGCCGCGCCTGACGCTCCACGATTCGACGACGTGGCAGGCGATGGCCGGCTTCTCCGGCAAGCTCGGCCAGCTCACCTGGGAGCTGTACGGGTCGCACGGCGAGAGCAAGCTGGCGGACAAGACCTCCGGTTCGGTCTTCGCCAGCAAGGTGCAGCAGCTCGTCTCCGCAGCCGACGGGGGGGCGGCGCTGTGCGGCGACGGCATCGGGTACAATCCGTTCGCGGTCACCGGCTCCGCGCAATGCGCCGCCTATTTCAGCGGCACGACGGTCAACCGCACGAAGACGACGCAGGACGTCGTGGAATTCACCGTCCAGGGCGGGTTGTTCAACCTGCCGGCGGGCGAGGTGCGCTTTGCGGCCGGCGCGGACTATCGCCGCAACAGCTTCACCTTCACGCCCGATCCGCAGCAGGTGATCGGCAATGTCGTCGGCATCACCCGCACCTCCGCGACCGGCGGCTCGACCCGTGCGATCGAAGGCTATGCCGAGCTGGTCGTGCCGCTGCTGCGCGATCTGCCGCTGATCCAGTCGCTCGAGCTGGATGCGGCCTATCGCTATTCGGATTACGACCGCAGCGGCGGCGTCTCCACCTACAAGGCCGATCTCGACTGGAAGGTGGTGAACTGGCTCCGGCTGCGCGGCGGCTATCAGCGCGCGATCCGCGCGCCCAATGTCGGCGAATTGTTCACCGCGAGCACCGGCGTCTTCCCGACGATCGGCTCGGCGGCGCAGGGCGCGGGCGATCCGTGCGACACGCGCAGCGTCTATCGCACCGGGCCGAACGCGGCGGCGGCGCGCGCGCTGTGTCTCGCGCAGGGTGTGCCGACGGCGGTGATCGACACGTTCCAGACCAACGTCACCCAGGTCGCAGCCTATATGTCGGGCAACACCAACCTGACCCCGGAAAAGGCCGATACCTATACGGTCGGCGCGGTGTTCACCCCGCGCGCCGCCTCGCCGTGGCTGTCCGGGCTGAGCGCCTCGATCGATTATTACAACATGTCGCTCAGCAAGTGCTTCAACGGCGACGGCAGCAACCCGACCTACGCCCAGTCGAACTATTATTGCTCGCTGATCGGGCGCGATCCCAACACCGGCGGCATCACCAACGCGCTGATGCCGTATCTCAACATCGGCGGCTATCGCACCGCGGGCATCGACGTGCAGGTCGACTGGAACCTGCGCCTCGCGGATGTCGGCGTCGGCGACGGGGGCGCGAAGTTCGGCATCTCCTCGGTGGTCAACTATCTCGACACCTACAAGGTGCAGAACCAGCCCGGCTCGCCGTTCCAGGAGTTCGGCGATACGATCGCCGGGGTCGCGACGCTGCCGCGCTGGCGCTCGACCACCTCGGTCACGCTGGGCGACAGCCGGATCGGCGGCCTGTTGCGCTGGCGGCATATCGGCGGGATGACCGACGCCTCGCACGTCACCAACCCGTCGAGCACGATCCCCGGCGTTCCGGCCTATGACTATTTCGACCTGTCGCTGCATATCGAGGCGACCAAGCGGTTCGGTTTCCGCTTCGGCGTCAACAACCTCGGCAACCGCGAGCCGCCGGTGGTGAGCGGCGTGCTGGGGCAGACCGATACCGGCACCTATGACGTGCTCGGCCGGACCTATTATCTGTCCGCCACCGCGCGCTTCTGAACGACAACGAAGGAGAGGATGCCATGAAAGCCGCCCTGATCGGAATCGCCGCCCTGGCGCTCCCGCTGCCCGCGCTCGCGCAGACCACGCCGGCGGCGGGAACGATGATGCACACCGCGCCGCTCGCCGCCGATCACGGGCTGGCGGACGCGGGCAAGGCGCTGAGCATCCTTTATTCCTCCACCGACGGCGTGAAGGGGCAGGGGACCGTTCCCGTATCGGGCGCACTGTTCTTGCCGAAGGGCACGCCGCCGAAGGGCGGCTGGCCGGTGGTGGCGTGGGCGCACGGCACGGTGGGGATCGGCGACGATTGCGCGCCCTCCCGCAACGCCCGCTCGCAGCGCGATTCCACCTATCTCAACAGCTGGCTGCGCGAGGGCTATGCCGTCGTCGCGACCGACTATCAGGGGCTGGGGACGCCGGGGCCGCACCCCTATCTCAACACGCGGGCCGAGGCTTATTCGGTGCTCGATTCGGTCCGCGCGGCGCTTGGCGCGAAGCTCGACCTCGCCAACAAGGTGCTGATCGTCGGCCAGTCGCAGGGCGCGGGCGCGGCCTTCGCCACCGCCGGCTATGCGCAGGCCTATGCGCCGAAGGTCAACCTGCTCGGCACCATCGCGACCGGCGTTCCCTATCTCAACGGCACCCTCCCCCAGCCCGACGATGTGGATCATGTCGATCGCACCATCGCCTATCTGATGTATATCGCCTCGGCCGCGCAGGCGGTCGATCCGGCGCTGAAGGCGGACGCGGCATTCACGCCCGAGGCGCAGCCGCTGGTCGCGGAATCGGAGAAGCGCTGCGTCGGCGACATGATGGGCGCGGTGGTGCACGCCGGTCTCACCCGCCGCAAGGCGCTGACGGGCGATTTCTCCGCGCTATATGCGCCCTATCTGCGCGGCACCGGCTATGCGACCGTCCATATCTCCACGCCGGTGTTCATCGGCACCGGAGAGAAGGATATCGACGTGCCGCCACCGATGCAGAAGGCGCTGGTGCGCGATGCGTGCAAAGCGGGCACGCGCATCCAGTTCCATCTCTACAAGGGCCTCGACCATTCTGGCGCGCTCAACCCGTCCTTCGCGGATTCGCGGGTGTTCGCGCGCGACCTGCTGGAAGGGAAGCCGGTCGCGTCGAACTGCGGGACGCCTGACGCGGCGGAATGACCGCGCGCTATCGGGCGGCGGCGTTCATCACGGCCTGAAGCCGCAAGCGGGGAAACACATCCTCAAGCGGCTTCGTGTCGGGCAGCACATAGACGTAGCCGCCCTTCTTGCGGAACAGCGGGCTGAGCAGCTTGCCGTAGAACGCCTTGGGCACGTTGATGCACCCGAAGGTGATGCGATTGTCGTCTGGCGTGGGGGACAGCATCCGCTCGCGGCGTTTTTCCCTGGCGCCGGCGTCCTTCGGGATCGGGTGGAGCGCCACCGACGTCGCATAGTCCACCCACAGCACTCGCTCGCCGCCCACCGGCACGCCGAACTTCGCGAGGAAGCGCCCTGCCGGCGTCGTCTTCTCGGCCGGGCCGAGATCGGCCAGCTTCTTGCTGCCGACGCCGGGACTGGCCTCGTCACCCGTGGCGATGCCGATCAGCACCGGGGCCGAGCCGAGCGGTTTTCCCTGCGGATCGAACAGGAACACGGCGGCATTGGTCTTGTCGACGACCGCCCAGGGCAGCGAATGATTGTCGTTCGACGCGGCCACCCATGCCGCGACGCGCGTCGCGGCTTCCGAAGGGACAATCGCTGGCGTGGTCACCGGCGCGGCTTTGCCGCCCGCCGGCCGCGCTTTCGCCGGCTTGGCCGGCTTGTGCACAGGCTTCGCGGGATGCGCGCCGGTCGCGGCCGGAACGATCAGCGCAAGCCCGGCCAGCGCCCGCAAGACTTGGATCATCAGGTCGAGGCACTCGAAAAGAATCGGCCGCCCCGCTGGGGGACGACCGACAGGGAAAGACAGTCTGATTTATATGCGTCGCGGTGTGCGATCAATGGCGCGGCCGCTTGGCGCGCTTCTGCTCCTGCACCGTCAGCCGCTGCTCGACGCCGTCCACCCGGCTGCCGAGCTGATCGAGCCGCTGGCCGTTGTTCTGCGCCTGGCCGGCCGCCGCCTGCGCCGCCGCGAGCGCCGATTTGGCGGTGCCGTCGGTCTCCTGCAATCTCGTTTCGAGCACGCCGACGCGCTGGCTCACGGGTTCGATCTGCTCGCGCACATAGGATTTGGTGGCGCAGCCACCGAGGCCAAGGGCGCCGGCCAGAGTCACCACGGCGAGCATGGATTTCGACGCAAAAGCGGACATCGGGTTTCTTCCAATCGTTAACTAACGGAAGCCAGCAAGCCGCGCGGCGGCTCTCCCGACAATCCGGATTCTGTCCGACTGTGCATCTTCTCCGTTCAACCGATCGCCCCCGTGGGCGCGGCGCGGTTTTGGGGCGCTTCGCCGCAGCGACGGACTCGCTTCCGTGCGGCTATTTCCTCTTCGGCTTCCGCGGAGGGGCCGCGAACGGATCATCCGGGATATCGTCGGACCGCGCCTTGCGGCCCGTCGTGGCGACCGGATTTTCGCGCTGGGCGGCAACGCATTTCCGCAGCGCCGCGACCGCCGCTTTGCCGCCATCGAGGCTCAGCCGCTCCACCGGCACGTCCCCGCGCGAGATGTGCAGGATTTTCGATGCCGCGAAATAGGACGGGAATTGCGCGCCGAAGCTGGTGACGAATCCCTGTTGCCCGTCCGACGCGATGCCGACGGCGAAATGCGCTGGATAGCTGCTGTTCGAAAGGCGGAAATTCAGCTTCAGCTGGTCCTTCGGCTTGATCGACCAGTTCGCGTTGAGAACCGAAAGCCGGTTCGTGCCGTCGATGTCGAGGCCGAGGAGCAGCCTCGTCCCCCCGTTCCGCTCATATTCCCGCGTCAGGAAGCAGCTCTTGCCATCCGCGCTCGCCGCCACTGTCCAGTCGCCGACATCGCGCGACGCATGATCGCGGGCGGAGGCGCGATCGCCGGCAAGGAGGCCGGCGGTGCAGGCGAGGGCGAGGAGCGCCGGCCACGCGAATGCCCGAAGCCGGGGCCGAACGAGGGGGAAGGCAGGGTCGATCGATCGTCGCGGCGTCGGCATGGGCATGTTTCTCCACGCCGACCTTAGCCGCCGCCGCCGGCCTTGGCCACGATCGCGAGATTGCGGCCCGGCCGCCATCGCGCCTACACTCCCCGGAAAGAGCCGCGCCGCGGCGGGGGAGGAGGATCGGGCATGGGGATTTTACGATGGTGAGCACGCGCGATCCGCTGGCGACGCCTCATGCGGCGCACTGGCCCAGCTCGCCGCGCGCGCCGGAGGGGGCGCCGAACATCGTCGTCATCCTGTTCGACGACGTCGGCTTCGCGGACTTCGGCTGCTACGGCTCGTCGATCCGCACCCCGGCGATCGACGCGATCGCGGCGCGCGGGGTGCGCTATTCCGGCTTCCACACCACCGCGATGTGCTCCACCACCCGCGCCGCGCTGATGACGGGGCGCAATCACCATTCGGTCGGCATGGGCTGCCTCGCCAATTTCGACAGCGGTTATCCCGGCTATCGCGGCAAGATCCGGCGCGAGGCGGGCACGCTGGCGGAGATGCTGCGCCCGCATGGCTACAACAGCTACATGGTCGGCAAATGGCACGTTACGCCGCTGGGCGAGACCGGGCCGGCGGGGCCGGTCGATGGCTGGCCGCTGGGGCGCGGGTTCGATCGCTTCTACGGCTTCATGGACGCCGAGACCGATCAATATGCGCCCGAGCTGGTGCGCGACAACACGGTGGTGACGCCGCCCGGCACATACGCCAGCGGCTATCACCTCACCGCCGACCTGACCGACGAGGCGATCCGCTTCGTCGCCGATCACGTCGCGGCGAAGCCCGACGCGCCGTTCCTGCTGTGGCTCGCCTATGGCGCATGCCACGCGCCGCATCAGGCGCCGCAGGAGCTGATCCGCCACTATGACGCAGAGTTCGCCCACGGCTGGGACGTAGAGCGCGAGCGCCGCCTCGCCGCGATGAAGCAGGCCGGGCTGGTGCCGCCCGACACGCTTATGCCGCCGCGCAATGATTTCGTGCAGCCGTGGGACAGCCACGGCGCGGACGAGCGCCGGCTGTTCACGCGGTTGCAGGCCGCCTATGCCGCGATGCTCGACCATGCCGACCGCCATATCGCGCGGCTGATGGCGTTCCTCGACCGCGCCGGGCTGACCGACGACACGCTCGTGCTGGTGCTATCGGACAATGGCGCGAGCCAGGAAGGCATGATGTACGGCTTCGTCAACGCGATGGGGCCGTACAACCAGCGACCCGAGCCGCTTGAGGAGAAGATCGCGCGGATCGACGATATCGGCGGGCCGGACACGCATTCCAATTTCCCGCTCGGCTGGGCGATGGCGGCGAACCCCCCGCTCCGCCGCTACAAGCAGAATACCCACGGCGGCGGCATCCGCGATCCGCTGGTGATAAGCTGGCCGTCGCGCATCGCGGCGCGCGGCGAGCTGCGCCATCAGTTCGCGCATTGCGTGGACGTGGTGCCGACCCTGCTCGACCTGATCGGCATCGCCCCGCCCGAGCGGGTGGGCGGCGTGCAGCAGATGCCGCTGGAGGGGACGAGCTTCGCCGCCAGCCTGTTCGACCCTGCCGCGCCCGCGCGCGACACGCCGCAATATTTCGAGATGTTCGGCCATCGCGGCATCATCCACCGGGGCTGGAAGGCGGTCGCCTTCCATCCGCCGGGCACGCCCTATGCCGGCGACAAATGGGAACTGTTCCACCTCGACAGCGACTTTTCCGAGACGAACGACCTCGCGGAAGCCGAGCCGGAGAAGCTCGCCGAACTGATCGACCTGTGGTGGCGGGAGGCGGAGGCGCATGACGTGCTGCCGCTCGACGACCGTTTCGGGCCGCGCTTCGCCGAGAATGCCGCGCGGCGGCTCGGGGCGCGACGCGTCTTCACCTTCCACAGGGGGATGGGGCATATCCCGACCGATGTCGCGCCGGACCTGCGCGCGCGCAGCTACCGGATCGAGGCGCATGTGCGCATCGCCGAGGGTGACGAGGGCGTGCTGATCGCGCATGGCGACGCGACCTGCGGCTACAGCCTGTTCCTGCGCGACGGGCATCTGCATTACGACGTGAACGTGGGCACGCATCAGATCGTGCGCTCCGACGCGCCGGTCGCGCCGGGTGAGCATATCCTCGCGGTCGAGGTGACGCACGGCGCGCCGGCCACGGTGACGATGCGGGCTGGCGATTCCGCGATCGGCGGCGGGACGATCCGCCACGGCTTCGTCAACTTCATCTCCTGGTCCGGGCTGGATATCGGGCACGACCGTTCCAGCCCGGTGTCGGACTATGCCGCGCCGTTCGCCTTCACCGGCGATCTCCGCAAGGTGACGGTGACGATCGTCGACGACGCCTCGGGCGACGACGAGGCGGCCGCGCAGGTGCTGCTCGCGCGCGAATGATGCGGGGTTGAGTCCGGCAAGCCATTCATCGCAAAGGCGGATCGGTGCGAGCCACCGGGGAGACGAGACGATATGGACCACGCCGCCAGCGCCGGAGCGCCCGCCACGATAAGGGAGCGGCTGCGCTCGATCGTCGGCGGGTCGGCGGGCAATCTGGTCGAATGGTATGACTGGTATGTCTATGCGGCGTTCACGCTCTATTTCGCGCCGGTCTTCTTCCCGCAGAGCGACCGCACCTCGCAGCTTCTGAACGCGGCGGCGATCTTCGCGGTCGGCTTCCTGATGCGGCCGATCGGGGCATGGGCGATGGGGCTGTATGCCGATCGCTACGGGCGGCGCGCCGGGCTGACGCTGTCGGTGATCCTGATGTGCGCCGGCTCGCTGCTGATCGCGCTGACCCCGCCGTTCGCCGCGATCGGGCTGGCCGCGCCGGTGCTGCTATTGCTCGCGCGGCTGATGCAGGGGCTGTCGGTCGGCGGCGAATATGGCGCCAGCGCGGTCTATCTCAGCGAGATGGCGGGGCAGCAGCGGCGCGGTTTTTTCTCCAGCTTCCAATATGTCACGCTGATCGCCGGGCAACTCACCGCGCTGTGCGTGCTGCTCGCTCTCCAGATGGTGCTGACGGAGGCGCAGCTTCACGCCTGGGGCTGGCGCATCCCGTTCGCGATCGGCGGGCTGCTCGCGCTGGCGGTGTTCCGGCTGCGGCGCGGGATGGCGGAGACCGAATCCTTCCGCCGCCTGGGGGAAAAGCCGGCCGCGCGCCCGAGCGGTCTCGCCCTGATGCGCGATCCCCCGCGCGAGGTGCTGGTGGTGATGGGGCTGACGGCGGGCGGCACGCTCGCCTTCTATGCCTATAGCATCTATCTCCAGAAGTTCCTGGTCAACCCCTCGGGCTTCTCGGTGCAGACCGCCTCGCGGGTGATGACGGCGGCGCTGTTCATCTACATGCTGCTCCAGCCGCTTGCCGGCGCGCTGTCCGACCGGATCGGGCGCAAGCCGCTGATGGTCGGCTTCGGCATCGCGGGCGTGCTCGGCACCGTGCCGCTGTTCCTCGCGCTGGAGAGCGTCTCGAGCCCGTTCAACGCCTTCCTGCTGGTGCTCGCGGCGCTGGTGATCGTCACCGGCTACACCTCGATCAACGCGGTGGTGAAGGCGGAGCTGTTCCCGGCCAATATCCGCACGCTCGGCGTGGCGCTGCCCTATGCGTTGGCGAACACCCTGTTCGGTGGAACCGCGGAATATGTCGCCTTGTGGTTCAAGCGCGCGGGGATGGAGCGCGGCTTCTACTGGTATGTCACCGCGATGATCGGCGTGTCGCTGATCGTCTATCTCAGGATGCGCGAGACGCGCGAGAGCGGCGCGCTGGCGCAGGAGGAAAGCGCGCGCTGACCCTCCATTATCCCGCTCTTTACCGTTGCTTCGCTATGCCGCGCGGGAACGGGAGGAACGGGGGATATGAAGGCGCAAACCGGCGGCGCGCGATCGGCGCTGATCCTGGCGGCATTGTTCGTCGCGGTGCGGCTGATCGTTCTGGCGCTCGGCCAGCGGTTCGACGCGGACAATCTGACGAGCTGGATGCAGATCGCGGACCTCGCGCTGCTGCGCGAGCATCTGTGGCGCACGCTCTGGTATCTCCACAGCCAGCCGCCACTGTTCAACCTGATGATCGGGCTGGCGCTCAGGGCCGGGCCGGCGGCTTTCCCGTGGATCGTCGGCACGATCTACGCCGTCGTCACGCTGGGCGGCATCCTCGCGGTCCATGCGCTGCTGCGCGACATGACCGGGCGGCCGCGCCTCGCCTTCGTCGTCGCGGCGTGGCTGTGCGTGTCGCCCGCCGTGCTGCTGTTCTCGCAGAAGCTCTATTATGACGGGCTGGTGCCGTGGCTGCTGTGCATGGCGCTGTGGGGGCTGCACGCCGGGCTGGCGCGGCGCTCGGGCGGCTGGCTGGCGTTCGGCTTCGCCATGCTGGCGGTTACCACGCTGCTGCGCTCGATGATCCATCCGGTGCTGTTCGTGGCGCTGCTCGCGATCGTGCTGCTGGCGGGCGCGGGGATGCGCCGCCGCGTGCTGCTCGCCGCCGCGCTGCCGGGGGCGGCGATCGGCGCGGTGATGCTCAAGAACCTCGTGATCTTCGGCTCGACCGCGCTGAGCAGCTGGGCGCCGCTCAACGTCGATCACACCACCGTCGATCGCCTGCC
>ERZ781398.1863-NODE-1863-length-18896-cov-4.095165_pt1 | contig 18896 bp, 12 predicted proteins | sample MGYA00433077_ERZ781398 | MGnify/ENA primary metagenome ERZ781398 (study PRJEB29847, sample SAMN06458254) | wastewater metagenome | isolation source: Wastewater bioreactor | place: South Africa: Cape Town | study: EMG produced TPA metagenomics assembly of the... | reverse complement strand
TATATATTCAGTTTTTTGTTGTACGTACGTCCTTGAATAAGTGCAACTTTGTTTGTTAATGCTGAGATTAGTGCTTCACGTTGTTTAGGATTAAGATGTAGTTGTTCACTTGCTGGCCATTGATCTCTGTCTAGTAAATTGACACGTTTATATTTTGCTTCGACTTGATCAGCTTTTGAATATGTAATTCGAAATTCTTTTTCGATGATTGGTTTAATCGTACCTCGATATCGACCTATGCGTTGTGGCATCGTTTCATGGACGATGATGTCGGTTTTTATTTCTGAATCCAATGGAACAAGAAGTGGAGTGAAATCATAGGTTGTTATTGGCGTTATATAATTCGGCGGCAGCATATCATGTGTAAGTTTTAAAAGAAATGGTGCAAGAGGAAATGTATCATCTTGAGGTATGATTTGTAGAGCATTGAGAACAGGACGATATGCTTCGAAATAAGTCATTGTTTCGATCATTATTAATGGATAGGAAAAGTCGATATTATCCAATTCGAATGAAACTTGATCTTGATTGTTTAATTTTTCTAATTTTTTAACTGTTATACTACAATCTTTGGTAATATTGGATCGATCTTCGACAGTGACGAATGCACATGATTGAAATCGGTCAAATGTTAGAAGAAGCAGATTTCCATATATTAAACGTCGACTATTTGCCCATGAAATTTGCGAGACAGCTTTAGCATCCAAAAGTAGATCATAAACGATGCCACTTCGAGGATTTAAACGTGGTCCACGTGAACGAACATTCTCATAGATTCTTACATTGAAATTTTTTCCTTGTTCACCGGATAAATATTGTTGAATACCTTCACGTAATGGACCAACGAAATCTTCTCGTAGAAGACGAAAATGAATCTAAAATTTATATAGAAAATAAAAAGTAATAATGATAATAAGTAATTTACGTCGAGATAATGTTCTGGACTTTCGTAAACACCGTCGACAATGTTTCGTCGTAGATAAGTTCGTTCTTCAGAGAGAATTTCTGTTACACTCGGAATAATTGGCAATAGACGATAGTCATCAGGTGGCGGACGAGTTTCTTGTTCGTTTACAGTTGTACTTGTTGTAGTTCCATTTTCAAAATCAGTTGTTCTTCGTTGTGATCGTTCGTTTTTTTGTTTTCGTAATTCGATTTCTTTGAGACGTTCGACAATTTCATCAAGTAGTTCTTTTGTTTGTTCATGTTCCTACAAATAAATGTTCGATTCTTTTTTTTTTCTTCACAAAAACAATTTTATCTAACCGATGAATCATTTTTCGTTTTTGTAAAATGTAATTCAATACGTTCGACGATTTTTGTTAGATCATCAGCAGATGATGGAATCATATTCAAAATACTTTCGGCAATTTTAAGAAATGACTGAATGAATTCATAACGTAATTGATCTGTAATTGGATCTGGCTTACGAACAAGATCATAGACACCATTTTCGAGATAATTTGTGTCATGTAAAACACCTAAAACCATGACGACACGTTCACGTGAACCTTCGCATTGTGTTATTTTTTCTAATAATTTCGTCATTGTTAATATCCAATCAGTATTATTTTTCATACGTTCATCTTTAAGAAATCTTTTTAATTGAAAATTTGGTTGAAGCATTTCAATAAGTATCTCATCAGGTGATTTATCGATTAACTTCGATAACATGGAATAGTTCACGTTAGGTAAGTTTGCTTGTCTGGGAGGTCTTGAATTGTTTGTGTTTGAATTCAACGCAGCAGAATTGGCTCCTCCTCCTCCTCCTCTTAGAGGTCTGTTTCTAGTGTTACAGGAGTTCGTAAAACCTCGACGTTGACGTTGGTCATTTGATTCTGGCAGCTGTTGTTGTTGCACTTCATTGTTTGTCGCTGTACTAGAAGATCTTTGAGGACGATGTCTAAAATAGAACCACTATGAATCGCAGAAAATCTATTGAAAAAAATGCTAATACCTCATAACATTTGATGAGTTTTGGTATTGAGCATTTATTTGATTTGAGCCAATAACGATATCTGAACTTGCTAGATTAGCTGTTGAATTTGAAGGTGGAGGTCTTCTTGCTGAACGTACCACACTAGTTCTATTAGGTGGTGGTCGATTATTAGCATTATTGTTTGCAGACATCGATCGAATTCAGCACGTAAATATTAAAAAATAAATATATTATGTGACGCTTCAGTTGAAGATATTTCCTTTTAAAACGACATATTTTAAAGGAAGAAGCCTCACTGGGTTTTTTTCCACACAAAACACCACGTATAAGAGGGCGACAGCAGTTTCAAAAAATGCACATGGTTATGTGCGCGCTGATTTTTTTATTTTTCCTTCTTGTTCGAATGACTCATCGTAGCCATGAAAAAAACAAAACAACATTTTTTTAAGCGTGTCTAATTTCGTAGACGATGGTCGATCGATATTTCATGATATATTCTGAAATTTCTGTTATTCGATAATGCTTTGCTGTAAAAAGTCATGACCTAATAATCTACGGAACAGATCTCGGGCTTTTATCGATCGCATATTGCCAAATAATTCGAGATCAACGGTATTAACATAAAATGCTACAAATCTAAATGCCATATCTAGTTGATAGAATTTTCGCCAACGATATAGAATCAATATCGAGTCCGAAGGATACCATGACACATTAAACATCCTTGACTAGACCGGAGAGATAATTATCTTCTCTGTTGTAATGAACCATAGAAATCATAATGACAATCGTCTCATAAATAGAGAACAGACATATCTTGTTGACATTGAATCGAACTTTTTCATCTATTTTACTCGGATAAGTAATGATAATCATTCGTTTTAGTATCTCATCATTTACAGATCGTCAAGAAGTTTTGATTATAAATCATTTCATTGTTTATAACAGCTGTCATCGATAGATTGAACCATATTATTGATAAATTGAATTGTTTTTCTTATTAAGCGAAGTGGACAAGTGCTAGACAGATACGTAATCGTTGTTATATCATTCTGAATACGCGGTAATTGAGTTCTCATCATTTCTTCTTCTCGGAATAGCAGCATCTGCTCAATAAAGATCAAGATTATTTACCGCTTTTTGATTACTCAAAAAAAGAAAAGAAAAGAAAAGTAAATTCCATGCAGCATAAATATCAGACATTGTATAGGCTTTGTTAGACTATAGGATAATTCAAGGAAAACCTCGAATATGTCTCTATATGTATGTTATATGTAATGCGTATTCCTTCGAGTGACTGTAAACCTTGATTTATACGCGATTGTGATGTCGATATAGATGAGAAACCTTTGGTTTTGTCACAGAATAGAAAAATACGCCTCGGTCTTTTTCCGATACTCGTCGAATGCAAAAAAATGCTAGTTCTATGGTTGGTATTGATCTTAATCTATCTGTTGAGAAAATGCGTCTTCTTTGCGGTTGAAGCATAAAATGTCTTTTTTTTTCTTCTTTCTCTTTGCCGATATTCCACCAAGAATATGTATAACATCGGTAGTTTTCTTTTCTTCGTCTTAGCTTTCCGCAAGTAAAAGACAACAACCATTTCTTTCTCTTGTATCAGACGGGCGCGCGATTATCCTCATTGACATAACAACAACAAAAAACGAGAGAGAGAGAGACAGAAAGCAAGAGAGTAAATATGAGAGATAACCCTGATTCTCTGCCGCCACCTCCTCCCTCTTCTGCATCGTTTTTTTTTCTTTACGCGTGGTATATTCATGATAAATGTGTATTTCCTAAAGTATTCCTTGGTTCTAAGGCGACGGAGCACAGGGACAAATGTCTCAAAACAATTACGAACACGACGAGTTTTGTTTATCATTGTTCTGACAGTCGGTAATACAGAAGAAAAAGAGGAGGCAGCATTTGAGAACGAGAAAGAGAGAGAGAGGGTCAGATAGAAGGAACGAGAGAGACGCAAAAAGAAAAAAAATACATCTTTTACGATACACAACATCTACACTCTTTCCTAGCGAGGCTCGCATAGCGGCGCATCGTCCTCGTCAAACGATTGTATCTGTACAAACGACGAAGAGAGAAGAAAAATAGAGGCAAATCTTCTATTCTTCAGTAACTAATTTGATCGAGCTTCGTTGTCTTTCATCTTCTATTTCTTTCGTTTAGTAAATAGGATTTAAACTGAAAGTAAATATTCATGGCATCAGTTTCCGATGAAATACCACCTACACAGGACAATGATGAGGTGAAATCAGTACCATCGAGCACAACAGAAGACGAACAACAACAGCAGCAACAAGAACAAATAGATCAACCTTCCACATCGATTCCTAATGAACCTGAGGAAATATCTGAAGACACTCAACTCTCATCAACAATTACATCTGATATACAAGAAAAAAAAGAAGCAGCAGCAGAAGAAGAAGTAGTAGTAGTAGAAACGAAAGCTACTACTCTTACGGATAATGTAAACAATGAAACTAATGATAGTAAATCTCAAGAAGAAGTTCGACCAACAGAAAAATCATCTCGTTCAGTTAATTTTGCTTCAACAGTTGAAGAATTTGACACACCAAATTTAGGTTCAACAAATTCAAACAAAACCAGCACTCGTTCGACATATTCATCATCGAAAACATCACGTCGACCTGTCGATTTCATTGATACATTAGTAGAAAGTTATAAACTCGAAACATCAGGTAATACATCGCCAATCAAAGAAGAAAAAAAATATGTTCCAAAAACAAATCGTTCACGTTTAAATCCAAATTGGCGTGAACATCGTACACGACATTTAATGAACAAATTAGAAGAATTAAGTTTATGGGACCGAGAAGAAGAATTAAAAGCATCACAAGCTCAAGCTTTACGCGAACAAAAATGGGAACAAATACAAGATCGTCAACGAAATCATGATCTCTGTTTGAATCTCATGCGTCAAAGACATGAAAGTGAAATGGAAAGTGCGATTCTTCTCGATCGTGGAGCCAATATTGTCAATGATGAAAATACAAATGCAACGATTGCACGTGCAATGAACATTTCTTCGCCGGCTAATGTTCTTGCTTATGATCTCCCAACACCACCACATACATTAAAACGACGTATCAAACAAGAACAAGATCCCGAAGCAACTCTCAAAACACCCATTGGCCGTTATCGACAATTCGAAACATCAATGGATAATAAACTCGACAAAATCAATCAAAAATTAAAGCCCGATATCGAAATCATGCGTGCATACAGTCCATATCGCACGTCCATCCCAGCAACGACAACACCTTTGTTCAGTGAAACCTATACAGCTCTATTATCTGTACCTGATACATATTCATCGAATAAATACAATCAATATCACTATGGTGTTGCTCCACATTTACACTCAGCTAGTCCTGATTACGAAGCGCGCATTCGTTCGTATTCAAATCGAGATGTTCGTGTTCCTTTGAAAGAACAAGCCAATGATTACAATTATCTCGATGATGAAAATCTCGATGAAAACAATCGTTCGAAATATATTGATTATGATCATTATACGAAATATCGAACGAATCCAGTTGAAAACGATTATTATTCAAAATATCGTTCGAATTCAATTGAACCCGAATATCAATCGAAATATCGATCGAATCCAACTGATGAAGAGCTCTTTGCAAAATATCGTTCGAATCCAATCGATGATGAGCCTCTGAACAAATATCGTTCAACACTTGATTATAGTCCGCCAAGACGAACAACAAGTATGGCATCGCCAACAGCTTCAGCTCTCTACGATCTTTCAACCGTAGCAAATACACCGCGTGAATTTTCATTTATTCATTCTCGTCAACCGACATCGACGAGTGTTCATCTACGAAGTTTAAACGATGATCTCAATGCTATAACACGTTTTTCAACGGAAACAAGTAAAAAAATCTTACAAAATCTCACCGATCCATCCGATAATCACCTATCGAAATCAACACGTTCATCAGCGTCAACTCGAAAGAATGTTAGCTTTCCTGATGATGATGATCTCGACGGTGATAATTATACTTCACGATATTATTCATCGAAAACGACCCAACAACCTGTGGAAATTTTATCACTTTCAGCAACTCGATAGATTTAATGATGAAAAATAATTTGACAAGATCATCTACAATTACAAGGCTTTTATACCTTTTCTTCTATTTTCTTCTTTCTTTCTTTTTCTTCTGTTTTGTCTATCATTAAACATTACCTCTACTTCTTTTTTGTAACACACACACATACACATACACAAATATATATCTGCAACTATCTCTATAGAATCTTTTGCACTTATATCATTTTTCTTCTTCGTTTTCTCCGAGAAAAAAAACTAACTATCAAACTTGTCAATGACAAATATCTACGCATATGTGGAGTAAATAATATTAGAGGTTATCAATTGTCTTTGAAGGAGATTTATTATGCAAATAGATATCATCAAATCGGATGATGACTTTCGACGAACAAACTGTTTGACGACATATTGATTCCAAAAAAAGGACAAATATCATTCATTCGTTCGTAATATGTGTAAAAAAAAAGCAAATTTGCCACTTTATCTGTAGACCACGAAGGACAGGCGTAAGACGAAAGGGGACGTAGGAGGAGAAATTGACTGGAAAATAAACATTCGACCAAAATTAGTAACGAGATATTAATATTATCTTGTCGACAAGTTTATTTATTTCAACTTTTTACTTTCGAAGATAAAACGTGAAAGCAGTGTTTTCTTTTTTTTTTGTTTACATAAATCTATTTTCTCTATTCTACAAACATGTAGAAATGAAAAAACAACAGTAACAATAACATCATCGAATGATAGAATAGAAAATGACTTGCATAATTCAGTCGAATCACATGTCAATGACGTCAGATATATCGTTTACTGTAAAATTAACGCATACATACGATCATGAACAACATGATCTATTATCAAATCGTTTATTAAGTCCAATAGCTGAGAATTCAGCTGAAATATATTCATTATCGATTCCAATATGTACGGAAACAGCAAAAATTGTTTTGTCTAATGATAATCATAGATGTCTAAATGAACTTAATCAAAAACTAGAACAATATGCAGTCAATTTTAATAAACTAGAAACGTATTTCAATAAACTTAACGAACATTTTCAAGCTTTATTTGTGATTATTCAATATCTTCGAAATGATCGACATTTAAAAGATATTATCGAACTTTTCGAAACACGTCTTTTACTTATGCGTACGAAATCCAAACAATTAAATGATTTATTAAATCATTCATCAATAAAACCAATTCTTCAACAAGTTTATCTAATTCACACGTATAATTTCATTAGAATCCAACTGTTTTTTTTGTCTTTATCTTAGATTTCATCGAAACTAATTCCTGATCATGATGAATTTCTAACTTTAATTCAATTGAGTCTCAATCAAAAAGATCTTCTTATCGATCATATCAACAATGAATATCGTTATAGAAAATATCAACATAATAATTATTTATCAAAGCTCGATCAACGGCATGATTTACTTATTCGATTAGATCAGCAAATCGAACAGTATCGAACACAGCATGAAAAATTAATTCAACGAGATAATCATATATCCATATTTAATGAACATAATCGTCAATGTATTGAATTAATCAATCTATCAAATGAATACGAACAACTTCAAAATGAAAATCATCGATTAACATTAAAGGCAAAAGAAAATCTTCGACGATATTCATCTCATTTCCTACAATCAAATCATGTATCATTAGATTAGCAAAATGAAGGAAGAAGAAAGAAACAAAATCAAATTAAATATGACCGATTGCTCATTTCTCTCTTTTTTTTTCCTTCTTTCTTTCTTTCATTCAAGCATTCACAACTGTGAGAAGACAATCAGCCAACGAGATAAAGAAAAAAAAACGCAATTTTTTTTCTCAAATATTTACAAAATGTTCTCTATTAACAACAGATTCTGTAAAAAAAAGAAGAAGAAGAAAAGAAACAAACAGCAACTGTTTACATTTGACTGACTAGCTTTTAGAGAAAATCAATAAGAGTTTATTTGGTAACTGCTGTTGAACGAAGAGGTACGCCAGTATTTGGCGAAAATTCATTTGTTAATGAAACCTGAAAAACAAAGAGTAAAATTCCAATTAAACGGACTGTTGAGAATTATTTCTATGGTAAGAAAATGCGAAATTTCAACTAATCCTTCTTATCCACAACCCCAAAAGCACCCATAAAATCATGTCGAATGGACACTTTTTGGTTGTGAAAAAGATCGAATTATATTTTTATTTGTTTTTATTTTTGTTTTTTTTTAAATTAATTTACCATTCCACTATCAACTGAACATTGAGAATTACGAGATGTATCATTGATTATCTGCTGCTGTTGATTATTAACTATAGAAGACAGAGAGACAGAAAATTAAAAAAAAAAATTTGCTTTTTACACACTCTTACATGTTTGTGGAATATTCATAGTTAGTGTCATGTCAAGTAATGAACTTGATAATGTTCTTGACAATGGTCTTTCACGTTTTATTGTTGGATAATCAATTAATGACGAAACAATACCATTCGAATTGCCATTCGTATTTGATACATCATTTAATGATGTCCACGAGCCACGTAGTTTGTCAAGTTCACATTGAACACGTAGACCTTCCATTTCGTCCATTTCCAAGATCGCTTCTTTGAGATCTTCGCAGAATTTCGAACGGTCATGTTCATTTCGTGCATTAAATGTAATCAAATGCGTTTGATTAGCATCAGGCTTTCGAACAAGACGAACACCATATTGATAATCTAAACGAATCAAACAAATTTTTTTGTTGTTATTGCAATTGAATTCACGATGATGTGCTATTACGTGATGTTTCGAAAAGATAGAGATTCATTCCCGATAGACGAAATGCTTGACGGAATTGATATTGTAATTGTTGACGTTTTTTACTTGAGATTTTCGTAATCTAGACAAATAAATTTGTTGTCAGATGAAGAGAAAAAATAATTGAACTTACGATAAGCAAATCATTGAAAAGAAAGACTTCGCGTTGATGTGCCGTAAGTCTTTCGCGTTTTGATAAGTCATAGACTTCATACAAACGACAATAACAAACAAGTCGTCGATGTGGTGCTGCTAAGATTGGCTTTTTTCCAATAAGAGTCTGCTCGAATTTGGCGACTTGAGTAACATGATCACTATCCGGTCGAAATTCTTCAGCACGGATACGTTCGTAGATATTTGTTAGATAATTTGTATCTAGATGTTCACCATCATCGATAGCTAAAAAATCGTAAGATTGACTTGTTGTCTAATTAGTGTTAAGAATAAAAACTCCAAAGAATCAAGTTGAATGTCTGTCTGTTGACATAGAACATTTTCTTTTCCTTCTATCGTAATAACGACAACCGAACGATAGCAATGACTGCACTACTACTGCATGTGAGCGGTCGATGATTTATAGATGATGATTTTCTTCGCTCGCTTTTTTTTTTCTTCTTTTTCTTCTCTCAGATATATTTAGTGAAAGAAAAAAAAAGATAGAGAAGCCGTTCTCCTTCAATTTTTTTTTCTTTCTTTCGTTTCTCATTTTTTCTTCAGTTTGAACGAGACATTTCTGGTTGGCTTCCGTTCACTAGCGTTGCTATGATTTGCGGAAAAAATCACTACGTTATTGTAGAAACCTAAAACGATCGATTTTTCTCTTTCTTTCTCTCGATTTTCCCGTTAGCTTTTTTTCTGTATTCTCCCCTTCTCTTCTATCAATAAAAAGAAATAAAGGAAAAAGGCAATCATTACAATCAGAATCTCAGTTTTTCTTTCTTTCTTTCTTTCTTAACGTTAATAATATTATTGACATAGAAGAAGATCGCCTCGTACAATTTTAGACGAGCCGAAAGAAAATTCGATTTGAATTACAAAGCGTATAGACGAGCAGTTAGCAACCGAAAAGACCTTGATAAGATTGATGATGAGATGAAGTAGATGAGTGAGTGAGTGAATGAATGAATGGTCGTTCTTAGAAAAGCGTTTTCCTCCACTTGTCTCTAACGAATGAGTGTCGGATTGTGCGGCAAGCGGAAATCGGTTCTCCCTTGTTTCTTGTCTTTCTTATATATTCTCTTTATAGCAGTCAAGCGGATGAGAAATCTACACACACACACATAAAGAAGAAAAAAGAAAGAAAAAGAAAATGCAAAAAAAAAACTACTCCTCAAGCAACGGTAGTAATGGGTGTTTCCTTTTGGTTTGAAATATAAAGAAACCGTATGATTCGATTTTCTTCTACTTTCTTGTTCAACTTCCGTTTGCATACATACACACCACACAGAAGACAAGAAGAAGAAGAAAAAACGTTTTTCTTTACTCAATATAATTAACAACGAATGTTCTTGATTTAGTTAGACTAAAATCTATGATATTTACTCATAGAAATATGACATAGATCGTTCTCGATTAAAACTATGCCCTGAGCTATTTCAGACTATTATCTCATTCATTCATTTTTCTTCTTCTTTTCCTATTCGTGAAAAAAAAAGAAATAAATAAATTGCGTTTTTTTTTATTATATAACTCAATGAAGTCATATTAAAGAAAAGTCGTTTGAATCAATAAAATTATTTTAATATTAAAAGACATCATTAGACTAATCCACACTGAAGTGTCAATAGCTCAAGTTCTCAACTAGATTCCATATATATAGATATATTTATATATATATATAATAGAATCGACCAAATCAAATTTCGCCTGTCATCATTGGAATGCACTAATCATGTCAATCTTTGCATACAGAGTGAAACTTTATATCCATCTATAAATGAAACCAAACACACAAATCATTTCATCCATGTCTCTGTCACTATGCGTTCTATTTCTTTGACTATTCTGTAACGCTAGAAGAGCATCGAAATAATGAAGTTAGACGACGACAGAGAAGGCTTCATTTTACATTTACATCAACGTTCAATGTTGTCTAATCTATTTCATCTCGTTTGTTTCTTGCTTCGCTTCGTTAACGATATGTCCATCATGATTTGATGACAACATACAATGATCCCTTTTCTTTTTCTCGTCTAATCTATGCAACATGCACATCTCATTTTCAATGAACAAATGAATAGAAAAATAGTTAGATCTCGAACTTAATTATCTTATCATAGTTATTAGTTGAATTACATTTCATAGTAATAGAAGATCTTACTTGATGATTAGATTTGTTTCTATGATTTGTATGTGTGTGTGTGTGTGTATATATAGATGAAAGAAAAACACGAACATCGATGTGATGTTTGATGTATTAGAGATTTATTTATTATTAGACATAATATAAATGTAGTAATAACAAATATATTAGTCGATAAGACGATGTAATCGGAAGAGAAAAAAAAACGACTATTTTATTTCTATTGGTTTGACATCTTCATTTTTTTTGCTTCTTCTTTCTTTCTTTTATGTTTGTTTTTCTATTTGGTACTTACAGATGGTCAATTTGTACAGCACTAGTATTGTTTACTTCAAGTAGCGATTTCTAATTGATTCATGTCTGGCAGTATACTTCTCATATGTACAACGAGTAAATGAGTTTCAATTCTTCTCTCTTTCTTTCACTATATATATGTTGTCCTTTCGATTATCTATCGATGCGCACAATACATCTTCCATCCGGGATAATTTTCATGTATTAGTTTTGCGTGGTTCATTAAGAAGAAATAAAGGAAAAGAAATCTTGATGTTGTAACCACCATCACTAACGGTATCAACATTGAGTGAACATTAAAATTTTTCTTTTTATATCAACAAATTAATCTTACACGCAAGTTATGTATATACATTCATCGGAATGATGATGACGAAAAAAACAAGAAATTCTATATTGCATTTACTCTTATCCGATCAAAGAAGTGCATATTTAAAGTAGAAAAAGAAACTTATTCGTAGTCTAATCCTTCGCATCACGAACATATTTGTTAAACAGGCAAATCAATGAAGAGGAAAAAAGTGACAAATTGCTAATCAGTGTCGTTCGGATTTCTTCTTTCCTTCTTAAGAATAGCTAATAGCCTGCAGTAGTTCTGAAACATTCATTAGATTCCGTGCTGTGTGTATTTACATTGAGAAGCAAACTCGACATTTACTATATATAAGAAATTGTCAAATAAACCAAGGGTGTGCGTGTTTTTTTCTACTTGGAAAAAGAAAACAATGTGTTCTGTTCTTACCACGAAGATTTTTTATGAATTGTTCTAATCGCATTTTTTTCTCTGGTTTAATATTTCGACTGTGCAGATCTGTATTTAACATAATAATAGCAAAAGCAAGAACGAATATTGTATCGATATTTGCTATTGATGATGATGGATTCATTTCACAATAACGTTGTCCAAAAACCTGAATTAATAAAAGATAATGATACTTCATTGTTGAGCCAATCATTTTTAATCAACATATGCACATTGTCGAGTATACTTTATGTTAGACTTACTTTCATCAATTGTTCAATTTTTTGTGCTTCACCCTTTAATAAAGAAAACGAGAGAACATATATAGTATATATGTGAATGAAAAAGTTTAATTAATTTGACTTCTTCTTTTTTCCATGTACTTACCGGTAGTCGAAACGATGACTGAAATTTTCTCAAGGCTATGTCAATTGGCATATCATGAAAATCGAATTCATTAGCGTATGCACTGCAATAAAGACGAAGAAGAAAAAGAATATTTAAATTTGTCGTTAATTTAATATGAACAAGAAACTTTAATGAAATATTTACCTTAGAACTTGCATAGCAAATGAATCTTGCAAATTGCCAAGGTATTCGCCGATCATTTGTCTGCTTAGACCTTTTCGTGAAAGTAAAAATCGTGCAACGGTTTGAGGATTTTTATCGAGAAAACGATGAGTAATTAGATAATGAATACCGCGTTCTGGTTTTCTATTCATTTTGAAGATCAATACAAATTGAAGTATTATTTAAAAAAAAAACGAGAATTTAATTGAATTACTTGTTAAATATATTTAAACCAGCACGATAACAACGTCGTCGATAGGTTTCATTCATTTTAATATTCGATGTTCGCTCATCTCCATGTAGAACAGGTTGATGTTGAATTAATAATGGTTGTGGATGATGAATTTCTAAACTAGTTGATAGTGAACAAGAATTCGAACCGCTACTTGTCGATTGTAAACTCATATTATCACGATCTGAACTTGTTGTCGATGATGGACTCATACGTTGAAGTATTGAATGACTTGGACTGTCGGTAAATGAGTCAGTGAAATCATTTTCATGTGTTGTTGTTGTTGTTGTTGTTATCGTTAATGATGTTTTCCGTTTCCAAACAGGTGAAGTATTTCCATTTGTCGTTTGCGGTAATGTTGAACGAGGTTTCAATGATAGACTTCGAACGGGTGGTGTTGGTTTTTGTGGTAGATTTTTTCTTGGATGTACAGGTGAATCAGTAAAATGTTTATAATAATTTAAATCCGGAATAGGCGATGGTAATTGAGCTTTCAATAAACCATTATGTCCATTGGTATGAACAGGAGTTGATTCAACGAGAACAAGAGGTTTATTTAAATGATTATCAACGAAATCACTCATATTATCGATTTGATCGTAGACTGTTTTATTCGATGGAGGATTATCAGTGACAATACAGACACGTTTACGATTGGTATTTTGCTGTTGTTGTTGTTTTTTAGTTGTTTCGATAAAATGTTCGAAATTAATCGATGGTAGATCGAGATGACGTTCAGTAAAATTATTCACGACTGTATCTGAATTCGTCGGTGTATTCGACGATGATGACGAACTCGTTGAACTATTTAAAATCTCGTCTGTATTTGTGGTTAGTTGAGATTTAGTTGCCGTTGTTTTCGATGTACGTAAACATGGTTTTAAAGGTTTTATTGTTTGATGATTATTAATATTGTTCGTATTCTTATTATGATCGATAAATGTGCATGACAAACGTTTATTTGTTTTAATTGTTGCACATAAATGACGAAAATTTTGTTCTAATTTATATTGTCGATAGGCACGTTGAATGGTTGTTGCTGCACGACGACAACGTAGACTACCTCCGTATTTTCTTTCTAACATTTCAATTTGCTTATCATGAAGATCTTGAGAGAGTTCATATGCATCCAATTGATTTTTTATTGTTGATTGTTGTTCATATCTTTCAATGGAGAAAAAAAAATTCGAATTAATATGTAATTCAAAACGAAGGATCAATCGGAAGAAGTCGTATTCGAAGTTAAAAGCATTTCCAAGATAACAATAGAAAAATAGAAAGAACAAGAAAAGACTTCTTCCTTGCGTGACTGAATAATTCTCGATCGAAATTAAAGCAGAAAAAAAAACAACAACAAATATTAATATGACAATCGTATTTGATTATTTTGCTTTGGAATGATTAAAAGAACGATTATTGCTTATTGATCAAAATAAACAAGTAAAAATAGTCATTTTTTTCTCGTTCGTTATGCTTAACTTTGAGAACCAATATTTGATCAATAAAATAGCGAGCATGACGTATGTCTCTAGCATCTCAAGATATATATATTTATATTTATTAAGATCGATCCAAAAGAACTGACAAATGTCAAGGCTGAACAAGTTCGAAGCTTGTTTAATTGTCAATTTGATGAATGATGGCATCTGCATCGAAGAAAAACGAGTTTGATCAATATTTCTTGCCATTATTCGCCCTATAGTGCATATATATATATATATATAAATATATACTCACACATTTGACACGCGCAGATGATAGTAACTTTACATATTTATCTATCTATCTGTTTGGCGATTGATGACAAAATTTCTACATTAGATATATATATACTCTCATTCAATCAAGCTCAGGATTGATTACGTAAAAACTATATATGCATAACCTTGATTTAAATGTACTCAATTGCATACTATCTTAACTAATTGAGTAGAAAAGAAAATGCTTACATTCTATTGTTATTAGTTGGGGTAATATGAATATGATTTCGAAGATTTAATTGTTGTTCATTAGATAACAATGAAAATAGATAATCACGTTCAGCTTGAATTGTTTTCAGTTGTGTTTGTAATTTCGCTAATTCTTCTCGTTGTTTTTTAATAATACTATCTTTTTCTTCGATTAATATACGTGTACCACCTGGCGGTGGACAATCAATGCGTTGTCGAAGATATTGTTCCATGATTGTAAGGAGAATAAAAAATACGAATTAAATATTAGCTCATACTAAAAAAGAAAGAAACTTTGGTATTGTCATTTTTTTTTTCTTCTTCTTCTTCTTCTTTTCTGTGTCATGACCATGTGAGAGTTACTCTTCTGAAAATTCAGCCAGAAAAAAGAAAGAAGAAGAAGAAGAAAAGGAAGAAGAAAAAGTTAAGAGACGGCAAGTTTGATGACGAATACTCATTGTGTTCATCTATCCTTCCGTTTTTCACAAGAAAAACCTGAACAAGGAAAAAAAAGAAAATATAAAGACGTTGTGACGATTTTGTATTATCTCTATCTCTCTCGTTCGCTTGTTTTTTCCTTCAGTTAATCATCTCGATGTAAAAACTGTAACAATAGAAGACATGTTATTATCGATGTCACCGACGAACAAAAAAGAACCAAGAAATGTAATAATATTTTTTTCTATTGGATTCATTCACAAATCATGTCTGCATTCGTTTGTTTGATAAGATAAAATACATTTGTTTGTTTATCTTGAATAGACAAAAGAAAAAGAAAACTTCAAAAGAAGAAAACCAGCCTCGAAATATTTCTACTGTTTGTTTTCCTTGTCTGAGCAGATTAACAACGAGAGAGAGAGAGAAAGACATTCTTCTTGAATGATAAGAATAAAAAAGAGACATAAATGGAGTAATATTATATAAAATAGACGGATAATTACACCATTTTTCTTTTTTCTTTTCAAACTAACTATTGAAAACTGTAGACTAATCATCGATAATCATTGAAAAGGAAAATGTCTCATAAATGTCTATGTTACTTTCTATCCGTGTAATTAAATTGTTCAATGACGACCAAGAGGCCGTTGTCGACATTCGGTCACTTCATATCGCTTTTTTTCTCTATGTCTCAATGAATAGTTCTATGACTTCCGTCGCCTTTCTCAATAATGTCGGTTTCGTTTGAACACACACAAGGTCAACTTCGAATTAGCAACGGATATGTCGATCGAATGACGATAAGATATCACTACGAATGCGAACAACTAAACAGTTAATTGAATTGTGCATAAACTCATGTCGGTCATCATCATCTCATGGGTAATATTGATTACAATCTCAGCTTATAGCCTTCAGGATAGAACGAGAAAAAGAAACGAATATTGAGAGTCCATTTTAATTGAAATCGTCATCGTACAATTAACCTACGAAGCGGAATGTGAATTACTTCTCATTTAAAACAATATACATTAGAATATACGTGTGTATATGATGAACATGCAACCAACCATGTTGATTATCAAAAAGAAAAACGGAGAGAAGATTCGTTGTGTCGCCCGTTGGCATTCCTCCCTCGTTTATTCACTTGATTTGATTGCATCTGTCGATTTTTTCTTCTTCTTATATCTCTGGTTTGGGTATATATCGATGCCGCCGAATTCAACAGATGATCAATTGAATGCTTAAGCAGTCGATAGCACGCCAATATCGAAGTGATCAAACAGCAACAACAACAGCAGAAAATCAAGAATCAAAATTAAAAATGATAGAAATAGCAAACGATAAATGTTGAATATTTAAAGAAATTAATAGGAAGAAGCCAAAAGACATGAACTTTGTGTTCTAACGAGGTCAAAGAGATGACAAGATGAGGTGTGAATAACATTCCTATAGCTTCAGGAAGAAAACCTACAAAATGATAGAAATATAAATAATCATATGTTCATTCAATAGGAATATTCTTCATTCTTGCATCGTTGCACACTTCATCGACCTTATTTATTCGATGTAATAATATGCCATAGATTGAATCTAACCATTTACTTTACTAATGAGATTATGAAATTGAACGATGACAAAGATGGGAGAAACAACTGTTGCTTTTAGCTCTGTGATTTTTTTTCTTTTTTCATCTTACCGTACCGAAGATATGGACAATTTGTAATGAACAATAATCAAGGCGGAGTTAGGATAAGAATAGCAAAAGAAAACAATAATGATGAAAGCTTAAAGAAATGGTGATGATCGAAGACAATAATTATGCCGCAATACACTACAGTATCGTCAGTTTGCTGAAAGAAGAAGAGAGAGAAAAAAAAGAATAACAAATCATCTTTTGTGTCCGTATGAGTAATGGAAAAATAGCAACTATTTGCCATATACACGAAGCTAGTCAGACGCACATTGTTCATCGTGCTCTCGCTCTGCATGCATATGTATATATATGTGCATATAGATTCTGCTTTCTTCCATTTACTGTTTATTTTACAGCTCTATGCTTTTACTACACCCGCTGCTGCCGTCTTTTTCTCGTCATCATCGACGTCGCCATTGTCGTTCTCTCTAATTTCTCGTAGCACTGACAATAATAATGAAGCAGAACATACAAAAAACTGAACTGTACACGACTCGACCATCGTGGCACGCGTTTATTGTCCGAACGTGTCAAAAAAGAAGCAAGAGAAAGAGAAAGAACGAACGACGGAAAAAAAATAGTCGAACGAGCGGGTTTTTTTTGTCGTATTCAAACAAAACTGCTCGAGAGAACAGATGGTTAACGATCTTTCTTTTACTCACTCGTCCATTCATTCTTTCTGTCTCTCTCTCTCTCTTTTTTTTTTGTTTCTTATACGAACTGACAAAACAGTCAAGAGTCGTTACTGGTCAATAGTACATTCGATGTTCACATTGATGGCAAGTCAACTCTCGAGTGATTGTCAACATGATGAAAGGCATTTGAATGACTAATATACGAAAGATACGAGCATGTTTTAGACGTCAATGTCGACAAAATGAGATGGGGATAGTATCAAATTTAGATCGATCAAAAAAACAGAAAGAAAAAGGAGAGAAAAAAGCGACGAACGAATCCTGTCACATTGAATGACAATAAGAGTTGAATAATTACGTCAGGCTATATATGCAATGTAATTCTCTCATCAATAGAAGAACAAGAATCGAAGATGTGAGAATTTCTTTATTCATTTCCTCGAGAGAATGGACATTTACTATCCACATATCAATGATTAAGCCAAGGACGAAAAGATCTTCCTGACTATTTCTCACGAGATTCACATATGTAAAAGGAGAAAGCTCATCTTCAATCTTTTTTTTTCGATGAAAAATGATTATCAACATACGAATAACAATCAATCAACGATAAAGAACAATCTCGACATTCGATTTCTTCTTTTTTTCGATTAATATTGAGAAAAAAAACGTCTGTGAAATAACAAATGATAATATTGAATTACATAAGAAGATTAAAAGAAAACAAAATATGAACTATTCAAATTCGAGCTGATTTAATCGTTTGCATTATCGATTAAAAACACCTTCGAGCACATAAATCGAGAGTTTTGTTAACAAAACATTCAGTCGACAGATCAATTACAGTTCGAACATCTTTCATAATAAGTTGAGAATTTATTTATCTGTCTTTTTATTTTAGAAAAAAGAAAATCACATACAATTAGAAAATAGATCAAATCAATCTCTTGGAATCAATAAAATGCATTATGAAGAAATAAATATTGCAGAGAATAGAAAACAATAAGCAATTAACATAGTAGCTCAATGTTTCCATTGTCGGAACCGAAGAGTAGAAGACGATTTTCAGGAAACAATGCCAATGATGAAAGTGTACCTTTAACATTATCTGCTTGAAGACGAGTTGATTGACAATCGAACTAAGAAGAATGATTTGAAAGAAAAATCAAAATATACAATGAAATCAAACAAGTTACT
>ERZ781398.1859-NODE-1859-length-18909-cov-4.204943_pt1 | contig 18909 bp, 18 predicted proteins | sample MGYA00433077_ERZ781398 | MGnify/ENA primary metagenome ERZ781398 (study PRJEB29847, sample SAMN06458254) | wastewater metagenome | isolation source: Wastewater bioreactor | place: South Africa: Cape Town | study: EMG produced TPA metagenomics assembly of the... | reverse complement strand
TGAATCGATAGATATTCTCGATCTTCCGTTGTCATTATAGACCTTGAAATAGACCTTAACAAGTACGATACTCACACAATGTCACTACCAATAATAATAATAATAATAATAACAACAGAATTACGATACATTTTTTCTCCTTTTTCTTTATCTAAGGTTTTTTTTCCTGTCTATCTGTTAACATGTGCGCTAAAATACTGTAGATTAGATGACATTGTCGTGTGGGAGGTTGTTGCAATGACGAAAAGAGGACGCACAATGACAAAAAAAGAAGAAGAAGAAAAAAAAACGAGAAAAAAGGCCGAACGTTATCGAACTTTTTCTTGTTTCTCTCTTTCTTTTTTTTCTCTCGCTCTCTCTCGCTTCATCTCGTCTTCTTCTGTTAAACTGGAACTGCAACGACTGCTGCCTGTCTATCATTTCATTATTTCTTTCCCTTTTTTCCGCTCTTACGATCCTTGGAAGTTTAGTAATGTGTGCGTGTGAACATACAGAAATAGAAAACTTCTTTCTTTTTCTTTCTCAAATAAATGCAGACTTGTTCAATAATAAAACAACACGCATTAACACATACAAATCTATATAATGATTATAAAAAAAAGAATCGAAGTACAAACACAACCGATTGATTTTGTGGAAATTTTATTTAGTTTGCTTTCGAGAAAAAAAAAGAAACAGGTTTAAACGATATTAAACATTGATTGTCTGTTGTGTTTTCTTTTTCTCTCCCTTTTTCTAATGTCATGCAAACCATCATTTAAATAGCAATAATAATAAGAGAATATTAAGAACTTTCTCATTTCCGACATCTATGATCCATAACTGAATATTTATAATATATATTTAGAAAAAATGAAAAAAATGACGAGAGAAATCTACACCTACACAAACACACACACACACACACATCAAAATAAAAGGAAAACATTGAGATCTAATTGTTCCGATTTACAAAAAAAAATATATAGTATGTTATAATTATTTCACCCATGGATATTTGTTTTCGGAATTCGAATATGTCAAAATAAAACAAACTAATGATAAAATATTTCGGATATTTCTCGATCTATGCTCTATTTATTGTTATCTACAAATAATAAAGAAGATGCCGTCACATTGGCATTCGATCAGATTCTTTTTATTACTCACAAAAACGAAATAGTTTTTCGCCTACTAACTACTCTTGTCAAATAAATATCGTCATATTTTCGTATTTCTTGCTGTTGTCGATTTTTATTACATAAAACCTACTACGATGTTGCTTGTTTGCGTAGATCTCTCGTAAGTTGTGTATTTCTTGTCAACCAGAGTCCTCTTTCGAGAACAAACATGTCAGGAAACATCCCCGAATATTTTTGTTCGATAAAAAAAATGATTCGAATTTTTTCCTCATTTAATTCGAATTTTTTTTTCGAAGATATTTTACAATTAGAGATGATCACGAGGTATTCATGGTTAAAAATAAAAGAGAAAAATAATCCAATAGATTTTCAATGCTTTGTTCATTTCCCGTAAAATCTGACGTCATGAGACGTTGTTTTTCCTTCTTCCTTATGTCGATCGGCAGCAGCAACGAAGGACGAGGAAAAAAAGGTCTGTTTCATCATTCGTCGATAGAATTTCTCCTCGGTAATATTATTTACTCCAAGTCTGTCAGTTTTCTTTTTCCTCCGCTTATTTGTCGACATCGTTCGCGGAAGAATATTTTTTTGCTTTTTCTTCTCCGTTGCAATGGTGAACTCTCGTAACGTTGTTTTTCTCTTCTAAACATCCTTTCAGATTCACAACGAACTAAAATACAAAGAAGTATTTCATCATTTGTTCATCTCATCATTTTCAAAAAACAAAAAACAAAAGCAACTAGAGTGGCTTTCTTTTCTGAACGAACGTTCTCGGGTGGTAAGTGAACGATTTTTTGTTCGATTTGATTTTCAATTTTTCTTGTCGAATAGTTGTCGATTGGATGTTAAGCGATTTTATTAAAAAGCAACATCATGCCATGCAAATTATTATCTGAATTAATTGAAAATTCGTTTGGCTTTGCCTTCAGCTATACCTACTGGTATTCATATTATTGGCTGTATGGCACAGATTATAAAGACTTCGAATTCAGCTGATTAGAAACCAATGCTTTCATCATCAATGCCATCCGAAGACGAAGATTATCTCACAACTCCGGATCATTTTCTCACCCCATCTTCGGAACTGAATATTTCTCCAATGATTGGCATTGTCGATAGTGACGTTTTACATACCGATGATTTACCTACATTATCATCAAATCATCCAACTCCTCCACCATATCAAACATATCTCAATTTGAGTACATCAAGCAGCGAGACCAGTCTTGCTCGTCCACTTTTAAACAATAAAAATGACATCGAAATTCCCGTTTATCATCAAGATATTCAAATTCAAAAGTCCAATTCCTATTCATTTATGAAATATTTTCTCGTTGATATGCTTCTATCGGCATTTGTTATTACACCATTAGTCAATATACATTGGCGTGGTGCATGGGATTTACTTGATGTTTTTATTCTACCATCTGACGCACTCATAAGTGCATTAATTTCATTGATTACTGGTCTCATCCTACTCTATTCGATCTATTTATTGCAAAATCCTCTTCAGAATTTCTACGAACAACATCAAAAGAAATTGATTGGACAAACAATGGCTCGTTTTTCGACATTGTTCATTGCCTTTGCTTACATTAATCAATGGCGTGGGCTTTGGAATCTATTGGATTTGACGAGCAATCAATGGTATCATCTTGTAATTGAATTAATCATCAGTATTGTATTTCTTCTTTCAATGAAATCAATTTATAATCTTAATTCAGCACCATTTCTTATTAGTGTCGATACGGAAACGCATTTTCTCATGGGTTCAAAATATACCATATCCAACAAACGTTATTGGCAATATACATTTGATTTTATTCTTTACGAGCTTGTCGAAGCGCCATTGATTGTTGTTGCATGGCGTGGCTTATACAATCTCTCGGATTTATACATCTATCCCGAAAATAAATCATTTTCAATGGGAATCTCATTTCTCATTGGTTATGTTTTATTTTTTGCTTTGATTTTATTTCAAATACCATTTGTTCAATGTTTTATCAAGACCAAACATGAAATTGTTTATTCAATTCTATCAAATGTATTTCATCTATTAGCATTTGTTAGTGTCGTACAAATTTGGCGAAGTCTTTGGATGGTATGTGAACAATACATTGACATACCGAATTATCATCATATTACACTTTGGCTTTGTTATCTTCTTGCTTATATTGTATTAATATGTGGCTTTGCAGCTTGTACATTGAATGGACCCGGTGGATCGAAAGATAATTACATTGATAGTCGGCTAAATCTTCTCTTTCAATTTGATTATTTAGCTGTTTTACTTAAAGTAAATTTTGTAGTTATGGAATTTTAATATGATATTAATATTTGATTTTCTTTCTTCTACTAGGAACGTGATGACAAATCGCACATGACAACAACGAATTGTTTGAATTCTGAATCATCATCGGTCGAAACACTGATGCCAGGAGATGGTTCTTATCGAACAAATTCTCCCTAAGATCACATATCATCGCAGGACTTCGTTATTTTTGTTTCGAATGTCATTCCTTTCCGTATTTACACCATAAAAAATCAAATATTTTCACAAGTTACTGTTGTTAACTTTTCGTTTTCGGTTTTTTTTATCTGTTGTTAATCATCATTGCATGTATATTATCTAATTGATTATTATTGTTGTTGTTTTCTTTTTGTTGTTGTGTAATTCCATGTAGACACAAACTTTTCATGTCAATGATTTTTTTTTGTAATATGCCTTTATTCAATAAAAAAAACGATTTTCAGTAGATATAAAAATGCATAAGATGTCTAATCTCGATTGAAGCCAGATGACGCACGTAGCGACCTCGTCTGAACGAAAATACGACTGGTCAGTTGATCTAACGGACGGAACGCGCGTCTTTGTTTGAACGTCTTGTATTTAAAAAAAACGACGTGAACTTGTTCGTTTTGTTGTCGATTGGAAAAATGTATGAGAAACCTAAAGCGCCTCAATATCGTGCAACTAGAATGGTAAATTCATTAAAAAAAAAAAGAAGAACAAAATCTATTTGTTTGTTTAGTGGAATAATCTTGTCGAAAGTTTTCGTTCATCGATTAAATTGAAAAAGAAACGACATTTTTTCAAAACTTATCAAAATTGTTTTTCATCATCAGATGCCATTAATTGTATGTTAACTATTCTTCAACAACAATCGAATAATAACAATAATACAACAGCTACACGGTAAAAACAAACAACGACAAAAAGAAAGATTTCGATTGCTTTCTAATTTTCAGAACTCAAGCAATTACAATTCTGCAATCGTTGTACAATGCGAAAATCTTTTCTGATATCAAAGAAGATTCGAATCGAATCAATGGCAATGATTCACGGCAATTTTTAGACGATCATAAAGTTTTCAAGTACGATTTCATACAATATTCGTTTTTCTATATGTAACTTTTTCTATTAGACTTCTCCCTCAAACTGAAGAGAATCTCTTTCCAACACCTTCGAATTTCGATGACACGAAATCAATTGCTACAAGTGAATCAACGAGAACATCGTTTTCGCCATCATCTGTTTTCGAATTAATGTATGCTTTTGCTCGACAAAAACGTCGGCAAAATTCACTTAGTTTATTTAAACCATAACTACCGACAAGAGAATATATTTGTACATATCTATCTATCTATCTATCCTATCTATTCGTTGTTTCATATTATGTGAATTCTTAATAATAAATTGATGTGATTTTGATTAGCATTGTTGTTTTTCACGTCAGGTTTTTTAATCGATTGAACAAGTTATTTCCGTATTAGACAATACACACACATATATACACAGGAAGTTGTTCGTTGAAGAAGAAGCAGCAGTAGAACGATATAGAGAAATAGAGAGAGCGAGAGAGAGAGAGAAAGAAGATCTTCGGTGGGCGTGAAAAATCGTTGGACAAATAAAGAAAGACTTCCGACTCTGCTTGCTTTCGTACTTGTCTATTTGTTCGTTTACCGGCAAGAGAAGAGAAAAACAAAAAGAAGACGAGAGCGTGTTCAATCTCAGTTCTTTTTAGAAACAACGAGCACTTCTCTAAACAATCGTAAATCATTGATTCTACGTGACAATATTTTTTTGCTATTATCTGTGAAAAAGAGAGAGAGAGAGAGAAAAAAAAAGAAATTAGCACAAATTTTAATCGATTTTGCTTTTCTCTGTAATGAGCCATCATCATTTTTATTGTTGTCATAAGAAAAAAGAAAATGTTCAAGTGTGTAGACAGAAAAATGAGAGAAAAAAAGCTCGAGTTTGATTATTGCTGTTCAGCAGGATGTTTGATGAACGATGAAGAAAAGAGAAAAACCAAGAAATCCAATCAACATTAGATTGATTCATCGTCTTTGATCAACATTAAATCGAAAAGAGAACAACTATGGATAAAAGTTTGGGCACATTGTATAATAAACTGAGCAATTTATTTCATTCGAATCCACAACCGATTGCACCGACAACTGCACCAGTACCACCACCACCGGAGCCTGAAACAAGTTCATCATTTCCGATGACAAATTTCTTTGATCGTATCGTGCCAATCGTAAATCATTCTCCTCGAACTCAACGTCAAAGCCCAGCAACTCGAATATCTCGACAGATTTCAATTAAAACCAATGATAATCTAATTAGACTTGATCTACCTCACCAAAAACAACAAGCGTAAGGACGAATTTTGCACTAGAATTTGTCTAATGAGGATGAGATATTTGGCAAACAGATGTTGTCGATTGAAGATGAAGAGAAAAAAAAACGTACTGAGGAATTGTGTTAGTTTATTTGTTGTCGATCGATATAGACACGATGATTGAAGTAACGCAAGCATCACTTGCGATTTCGTCTCCGAAACCGTCCTATCAATGCCAGTTGACTATACCGAGACGTTGTTTTCGAAGAAAATGGTTTTCGTTTTTTTTTCTTTCTTTTCAAGTTTGCTTTAAAAACGTTTTGCTTTTTGAGTAGTACGATCAATGAAAATGACAAAAATCTTCTACAAAATTCTCATTATGAATCAATTTCGTCTGTTCCCGGCATGGATGATGCAGAATTTCGTCGACGAGGAAAAGAAATGATCGATTACATTGCCGATTATCTTAAACATATCAGGTACGATTCAATATCGAAAATAAACGATGAGTTTATTAGTTTTTTGTTTTGCTTTGATATAAAAAAAGAGAACGTCGTGTAACACCGGAAGTCGAACCAGGTTATTTGCGACCGATGTTACCGAAAAATGCGCCTGAAACAGGTGAAAAATGGGACGATATCATGAAAGATGTCGAACAAGCCATTATGCCGGGAATAACACATTGGCAACATCCACGTTTTCATGCTTATTTTCCAGCCGGTAATAGTTATCCATCGATACTTGGCGATATGCTTTCAGCTGGCCTAGGCATTGTCGGATTTTCATGGGCAGCAAGTCCTGCATGTACTGAATTAGAAACTATTATGCTCGATTGGATCGGTAGGAACGATGAGTTTTGATTATGCGAAATAGTTTTTTTTTGTTTGTTTGAATGTTTAATTTCATAGGTCGAATGATGTCCTTACCCACAGATTTTCTTCCGTTCGATCCGAGTCGTGATAATAAAGATAGTGACGATGAAGAAGAAGAAGAATTACCCGAAAGTGATGAAGAAACAAATGACGATAATCTACACGAAACAATGAGCAATGGCGAAACGAAACAATCACGACATATTGGTGGTGGAGTTCTTCTCGTAAACAGATTTCATTTTCGAGAAAACAAACAATAAGAATATTTTCGAATAGGGTTCGGCAAGTGAATGTATTCTTGTGGCTATGTTAGCAGCACGTACAAAGAAAATAACAAGTAAACGTCTGGCAGATCCATTGATGGAAGATGGACAGATTTTAGCTCGATTAGTTTGCTATACATCGAAGCTTGTATATGAAAATACGAAATGATTTTGATTGATAAGTTCGTGTTTCTTGTGTTTAGGCGCATTCGTGTGTTGAAAAAGCTGGTTTGATTTGTATGGTTCGTGTTCGACAATTGCCTGTTGATGAACATTTTTCTTTACGCGGAAAAACATTAGAAGAAGCGATTCGTGCCGATAAAGAAAAAGGCTTAATACCATTTCTCGTTTCGGGTACATTAGGAACGACATCCTGTTGTTCGTATGATAATCTCGAAGAAATCGGTGAAATTTGTCAACGTGAAAAACTCTGGTTTCATGTCGATGGAGCTTATGCAGGCAGTGCTTTTATTTGTGAAGAATATCGATATATCATGAAAGGTTTACATGTAGGTTTTATTTGAATTCTATGAACGAGAAGAGAGAATAAATCTGATTTGTTATGATCTTAGTTTGCAGATTCGTTTAATACAAATCCGAATAAATGGCTGTTGATGAATTTTGATTGTTCATGTTTTTGGTTTGTTTGACTTTTATTCTATAAAAAGAATATTGAATTGATTTTCTTAATCTAGGGTTCGAGATAAATTTGCTTTGATTAACGCAATGTCGGTCGATCCACTCTATCTTCAACATAAACACGCTCAGAAAGCAGTTGATTATCGTGTATGTAAATAATTGAATAACTGTCATGAATTCAATTCTGATTCTTTAGCATTGGGGTGTGGCATTAAGTCGACGATTTCGTTCGCTTAAACTTTGGTTTGCTATTCGAAGTTACGGTATCGAAGGTCTCCGACATTATATTCGCGAAGTATTGTTGTTGTTTTCGAATTCAATTAAAAAGAAACGTTCGTCTTTGTCTTTAGCATTGTCGTTTGGCGAAAATCTTTGCATCATTAATTGCTCAAGACAATCGTTTTGAAATCATTGGTGATGTGACATTAGGTCTCGTGTGTTTTCGTTTAAAAGTAATTTGACACCGAGAAAATCTACTCTCTCGTTTTTTTCTGTTTTATCTCTTCGTTTTTCCTTCAGGGTAGTAATAAATTAAGTCAAAAGCTACTTCTTTCATTGAACGATTCGGGTCTTATTCATATGGTTCCATCGATGGTCAATGAGATTTATATCATACGTTTTGCTGTTTGTGCTAAATATCCGACTGTCGATGATATGCGTGTCGCTTTTAAAACCATTCAAGATCACGCCAATAAGGTTCTTGAAGATTATCGTGCTCAACGTAGCGGACGACAATCATCATCCAATGATTCACTCGATGCAGCTGCTAAACAAACAGCGAATTTAACAAATAACACGGAACAAGAAAACGTTGCTGTCGAACAAACAAATCCAGTTGAAGAACAACCAGACACAGCCAAGGCTCGAGTAAATCAATGTGTTTTGTTTTTTATTCTTGTTTGATTTTTCAATTTTCTCGTTCTAGTCAAATACAATTACGACAGTCACGCCAAATCATCATGTAACTTTCGATAAACCAATAACAAATCTATTGAAAGATAAACGGCCACGTCCTATGTTTGTTCGCATGGTTTCCGATGCGAAATTATACTATCCCAAACGAACTGTTTCACAATTAGCACGTCAATCGTCATTAGCAACACCACGAGCAAGAAAACGCATACAAAGCTATTCGGGCAATCATGCAACACGATCATCAAGTGAAAAGTATCTTTCACGTACAGTCAGCATTTTAGAACAGTTAATTCTGACGAAGGTGAACTTGATGATAAACAATAGATTTGCCAACGAAAATAAAATCAAACTCTGTGTGTGTATGTGTGTATGTGTGTGTGCGTTGAGAGTGAATGGTTTGTACGGTGATTCTGTTCGTTTATTCTACGCATATTTATTCTCTATTTATGTTGTTTAGTAAAGTACGTACGTATATAGTGTCTATTATTGTATTCTTGTATTAAACAAAATATATTTATTCTTGACATTCGTCTTCATAATTAATCTATAAATATGTAAGAGAAAAAAATTGTGCTCGAATGATTTTTGATTTGGTTTTCTTTTTCTCTATTAATGAACCTGTGTTTTACATGTCACGAAAGGGCTGCATAAGCAATTTATCGAAGATAGAGAATGTTTAAAAAGAAGAAGAAGAAAACTTCGAAACAAGTTCTTTTGTCTGTTAGAGTGCGTTTTTCATGTACGTGACTATCCCGATGAGATTAGCTTTTGGATAATAAGCATCGTCATTTTTTCTGTTCTGGCAAAGAACAAAAGAACGGAGAAAAAAAAGAGAGAAATCTCATCATCTATGTTGTTACATGTTCAGATTTTCTCTGGAACGATTTGATGTGATGTTATTGTCTTGTCTAACATATTAACGCTCGATAGACAATTGAAAGTCTAGGCTCATTTCTCTTTTTTTGTTCTCAATTATGAGCGAAAAAGCGAACGCGTTTGTCGAACAGGTAGGTTAACTAGACATACTAATCATTCTAATTGATGAATACCTGTTAAAAGTGAAGTGATTCGGTCATGTTGTTGCACTTTTATTTCTATAAGGTCAAACGATCACGTGATCACAAAGACAGGACAAGAGTTTAGAGACTAAATGGACGCGTAATTTAAATGTAAACAACATTTCGTGATAATCTTCAAGGAGAAAAAAAAAGCTGAGAAGTCTTTTGCTTTACATCGAAGCAGTGCGTGATCATTGACTATTAGATTATTTGTCTGTAAACTATAAAACTTTTGCTTAGTATTTTTTTTCTGCTATTACTGTTGTTGTATAACTGAAAAGAAAAACGATGGTACTAAAATAAACAAATTACTATTCGTAATCAATATCAGATGTTCTTCTGTCTATTTATCTTGTATTAATTCATTAAATTCTCTTTTAATTAAAATACAATAAAAGAGAGAGAAGTTTTTGCCATAGTTACAAGAGAAAAACATGATTTATTTTAATGATTCAAATAATCATATGCGAACAGGCTCGAGATTTTCTTGTTTCTTTCGTTTTAAACATCATTATCGATAAGATCTCTCTCGTAGGAGAAAACATTGAGTACAATGTCGAGTTGTATGCGTGATTTTTTATTTGGCATATGTATTCTAACTGTAAGTGAAAGAGAATCTCGAATTGATATGATAGATCTTATTTTTTGCTTCTTCTTTTTTTTTCTTCATTGACGATAGTCTTGAGGATCAAATAGCTATCGATGTCAAGAATAATAAATTGACAATTGACTTTTATTTGTTTAGTGAAGTATTAGATCTAAAAAAAGGCGAAGACGATGAGAGGAAAATCGTGTTTGTAGGCGAAAAGAAGAAGAAATGTGCATAAAGCACATCAATCAATAAATAAATGACGAGCAAAATGTGTTTGACACATCATTCCTTCATTTTGTTGAGTAAGTTTCATTTTCTCAGCAATGCAACATATGTCAGAATACCAGCCGAATGCATATATTTGGGTAAGCAAAAGGAAGAAGAAAATTTCATTCATGATCAATCTTGCGTATCGATAAGATCAAGTAGGAAAATCATTTGCTATTGTAACGAATTCATTGATGACGAGTCAAATTCGATTTCAAGTAAGTTAAGTAAGTTATCTTGTGCTCAGTAGTATTTCAACCTGATTATCTTTGATGTCATTCAACACTCTATTAATGATATCATCATTGGATCCGACAAGCATAAGTAAAAAGGAAAACGACGAACGAGAGAGAGAGAGAGAATATCGTAGAAATGCGTAAAGAAAACTTTCTTGTTTCATCAAGATGAAATAATCGTTGGATAACCGAACTCTTGTTGACTGATAATTTTCTTATTGATGTTTTCACCACAGCAGCAGCAGCAACAACAGGACGAGGACGAAGAACAGCAATCGAATGGTCTAGGTTTTTGTTCGTTTTGTGTGGTGAGCTAGTGGAGAAACATTTGATAAGCTTTTATTTTTCGAAATCGTTGACTATTTCAACTATAAATTCGTATCTCTACAGGAATTAGTTGGTGGTACGAGCAAAAAACAAAATTGGAAAGGTCTCGGCATTGCATTTATTGTCATAATATTCATTTGTTTGCTTATTGGCGGTGCAATTCTAGCGACAAGAGACAGTATGACATCGAGATATCATTGTTTGTTTTTCTTCTTATTTCATGTTTTTCGATATAGAACAAATCGATACTCCTAATTTGCCGATTGCCATACACGAAGACGATTTACATAAAATCAAATTACCGAAATCGTAAATTTGAATATGCAGATTGTTTGTTTCATTTCGAAATTGCTTTTTATTTCATTCAGCTGGAATGGTACATGGATATCGGACAGATATTTTTCATTTTCGGATGAGAATAATTCCATTTGGATTTATGATTGCCATCGGTTGAGCAAAGAATTAGTATTCGCACGAGATCTTATACAAGATGAATCCGTCGATGAAGGCATTGTTTCACCATCGGCACGATTTATTCTCATACCAATTCGAAAAGAAAAAGTATTGTCAATAATTAATCGATATAACGTTTTTTTTCTCTCGATATTTAACTAGACTCATCCGTATTATAACGTCTATCAATACAATCTCTACGAGAAAAAGAAATTAATCGATCAACAAACATTACCAATATCCAGTATTGTGTATTCTCATTCGGACGAATTTTTTGTATTCAAATGGATTTTTTTGAAATCGGATATAACTTTGATGTTTTTAGGCATTTGTATCGAATTTTAATGTTTATATTTATGATACGAGAATAAGAGATTCTATTCAAATAACATTCGATGGTAATCAAAATACGATTCATAATGGTCTTATCGAATGGATTTATGAATACGAAATATTCAATGACTATAAACTTCTTTTCTGGTCGCCAACTGATACTCATTTAGCATTTATTAAAATCAATCTATCAAATCTATCAAAAAGTCATTTTCTAAGATACGATTTTGCTTTCGATGATGCAGATAAATATTCAATCCCGTATCCAAAATATAACGAAACAATTCCAACACTCGATGCATATATTTACAGTATTCAAACGAAAAAACTCTTGAAAATACCTCGACCATTGAAGTAATTGATCATCGAAATACAATTTGCATTTCGTTTTTTTTTGTTTAGTAAGAAATCTTTAGTTTATATTCATCATTTTGTTTGGTATAATGACAAATCATTTTCGATTGTCTATGGCAATCGTCGAGGAAATTATTTAGTTGTTCAATTATACGAGATTTTTAACGATCAAATTACCGTAAAATATTCGTACGTCGAAGAAACTAAACGAGGATTTCTGTTAGCGAGACATTTTAAACCATATTTTCATTTTTCGGGAACATATATTTATTTAATTCGGTTTCAATCGAAAAGTTATCCACGAGTTATGAGAATTTATTTCAATCAAACTGTAAACATTTGTTTGAATAGAGAAAATGAGCCTTTTGTTGTTGTTTAGTATCCACAAATCGATGGTCGATCATCGGAAGAGATTATTGCCGATGAAATTCGTCATGTGGATAATTACGGACACGTCTATTTTACGGGCTCATTTCGAAATAATTCATATGAACGGCAACTTTTTCGGTAAAAACAAAAGAGATTCTCGGTTGTTGTGTTTTTGTTCTACATGAATTTTAATATTAGATGGAATTATTCATCAACCGATTGTCTATCTTGTAATCTCTCTTGTGGTTTTGTTAACGCACAATTCAGTCAAGAATATGGAAATTATTATATATTAGAATGTCTTGGCCCATCCGTGCCCTATTCGATCTTATTTAATACTACAACAAATCTCAGTAGATTTCAAATGAATTTTAATTTGTTTATCTGTTTTTTTCTTCTTCTTATCGTTTAGCTTTGATTAACGACAATCAAGAGTTTCGAAATTGGACGGATAAACGATTGATGCCTTATATTGACTTCTTTTCTGTTCCATTAGATAGCAAAACTCCTGGTAGAACAAAATTGAAATCATTGTCTTTTAAAAAAATTTTTCTTAGTCGGTCATGGAATGATTATTCTACCTGCTGATTACAGTCCTAATCGAACGATTGCATCCTATCCAGTTCTTGTTCTTATCAATGATAGATTAGCTGATCACCGTGTAAATAAAAGATTCATTCTTCCACTAGCCGAGTAAATCAATCGATGAGACAACAAACTAAGAGTTATTCTTTTGTCTTACAGATATATTCAAGTTGTCGAAGATCAAATCGGTATTGTTCTATTCGATTCTCATGGTAGTACAGGTCAAGATGAGAATTACTGGAAAAATAATTATCAAAATTGGTTTGAAAGACAATATAAAGATTATGTTCAACTTGCTAAGTATGAAAAAGAAAGATATCAATAATTTGTGAATGCAAAATCAATGATTTGTTGTTTTTTTTCCTCAGATATTTAAAGTCAAATCAATCGAAATTCTATGGTACTTTAAATGAAACAAGATTCGGACTTAAAGCTGATGTAAATCGATTGTTTTTCTATGCAAAATATTTGCTCAATCTTCGATTTCAGGGACCAGCTGCGGTCATTGCAATGAAAGTATTAGGCGAAAGTGATGAATATCAATGTGCATTTCTTCGATCACCTGTCAATGATCTCTCACATTACTGTCAGTTATCGTTTATAGATGTTCTTTTATCTGAATGTTTTCTTTCTTCAGATGCAACATATAGCGAGCGAATACATGGGTTAAAAATAAATCCAAAATCCGTAAGAACAAGCGAAAACACAAAACAAATCACATTTCTTTGTCTTTCAGTCATATCGAACCAATTTTGAGAATAAAAGTATAGCTATTGTCCACGGTACTGCCGATGGTAAGCGAAAAGAATTGATTTCATTTTAAAATCTTGCATTGTTTCTTCGATTTTTTAAGAAATTGTACATTTCAAACATTCAGCAACATTAGCTAAATCTTTAACTACTTCTCGTGTTCAATATGATTTCAAAGTACGAAATTAAACATTAATATTTAGTTTGTAAAATTATCGTTTTCTTTCCTTCGAAAGGTCTATCCCGATGTGACACATTATTTCGAAGACGATCCAAAAATCTACAACGATTTTCTTTTATATCAACGTCAATTCTTTCAAAAACATCTCGGTGGTCAAATACTCAAAGAACGAACGTATGTCATCCTCGAAGAAGAGCACGATTGAATCTTGTTTGTTTGTTTGTTTGTTTTTTGTAAAAATTCTTTCGAAATTTTATTCTATCCAGTTCAGATAGATTAATAGATATCAATATTTTCATCAATGTATTTGAAGTAAATAATAACAACAACAAAATGAGTGAGAGAGAGAGAAAACCAAGATTTACATGGAGAGATTTATTCAATCTTCGGCTTCACTACTGTCGAATTTGAATTTGACTGGAGATCTTCGACTAGAAGAAAAAAACGAAGAGTTATTTTGGGTTTTTTTTGTGATAAAAAAGAAAATTGATCGTACATTGGAATTTCTTGAATTTGAATATCTTCATCTGAATCATTTGGAAATAGACGAACTCGAAGTGGATCGGTCGTGACTGGTCTTGGTGGTGGAGTTCTAAATGTAGACATTTGAATTCAAATAATAATTCGTCAGAAAACACTCACAATTGCGAATGATGATGAACGATTTCTTCTGTAAAACAAAAAGAAAAGAATTTTCAAATATGAAACAAAGAAAAGAACACAAACCATCCGAATGTTCATCATGATAACCGCCGTAATTCGGCGGTCGTTTCGCTTTCTTTGTCGGCGTATGACAGCCATGACTACTCGGTGAACTATTTTCATTGCTCTAGATAAAATAAAATTCGTTGATTTTCAGTTTTTTTTAAAAAAAAACTATATCATACTTGACTAGTAGATATTGCAAATGGCGAAACAATATGGCAAATCTAGATTGAAGAGTTTATTTCTTTTTAATTGAGAATAAACAAGAAAAAAACTTTACTTCATCTCGAATAATCGGATTATCCAAAACATCTTTGGCTGTTGGTCGTTGTTTATAATTCGAATTAATCATTCGAAAAAGTAGTTCTTTTAAACGACTATCAGTTAGACAATTCATGATTTCTACAGGTAAACGTAATTCTCGGATATCTGTCCAAAGATCACCATTGATTGGCAAATCGAAATCGCTTAGCAATTCTAATGCAGCTAACCCGAGACTGAATAAATCAGCGGCTGTCGTGATCGTTCCTGATAAAACTTCGAAGGCAAGATAACGTGCATCGCCATCTTGTGCTAATGTTGAAGACTGAAATATTCTCACGAGAAATTAATCAGTCAAAATAGAAAGTCTATTCGTTTGACCTACACTTCGTAAATCATGTACAATACCGAAGTCGCAAAGTTTGAGAATTCCATCGTCTGTAATAAGAATATTTTCAGGTTTAACCTAGAATGATTTCTTGTGTTTAGTTCAGTCCTAGAAAAATCAACTTACGTCCATATGAACATAGTACAAAGAATGAAGAAAATCCAATGCCTTCGAATATCAAAAAAACAATGAATTTCTTATGAATATTTACGAATCAATCATATACTTGAGCTATTTGATATAATAAATGCCAAATCATAGTTTGAGTTATCTGATGATCGGATGAATATTCCAGCAAACTAAATGAAGATTTTGTTTGAATGAAAAATCGATTCATTTTCATCGTACTTGCCGAGACAAAGTTCAGTTTGAATGTACAATCGTTCGCGTTCTTCCCAAGCATGGATTATCTTGAGAATATTACGATGTGTTGCCAGAGTTTCATGAAAACGAACTTCTTTTAATTTTTCATCACTAATATCAAATTCAAATATTGTTGTTGGTTTTTTTTTGTTGATTGTAAATCAATAATTTACCGATCGGATTTGCCACGAAATTTAGTAAGCGAACGTTTGATTGCATAGACTTGATTATCTTCTTTATGACGAACTTTGTAAACTTCAGCAAATGAACCACGACCAAGACATTCGAGATGTTCAAAACATTGATCCCAATACGTAGACGATTCTGATTTTGTATAAAATGGACTTTCCAAAGCTGAATTAAAGTTTTTTTTTTAAATCAAGAAAATGTTATTGTGTGTTTTTGTTTGTTTTACCTTCACCAAATGTTTTCGAACTAACTGAAACAGCATTGGCTAATCTTGAAGCTGCTGGTGTAAAATAACGATAAACTCGACACGAAACTGGTTTTGGTGGTTGATTAAGTGCGATACGCCTTCGACTGGCCTGATTCATAAAATTAACACAATTTGATCGATTTTAAATAATGATCACTTACTTTTTTACTTGAAAAAACAGTAAACGTACTCGTTGTTGTACGTTCAGGAGAAAAAATTAATTCTGTTTCCGTTGTCATTCTTGTTTCATGTGACAAAGTAAGCAAAACAGAATCTAAATTCAAAATAAATCTCTTCAATTCATCGAATTTCATTTCATTCAAATTTCAAAAGCAAATGTGTGTTTTTTTTTTCAGCCACCGACTACCTTCGGTATTCGACATGGTGACCTCGACAAATGTCCGTTTATAGGTCGATCTAAAAATGGCACAAAAAACAAAAATATATAATACGTATCTACATAGTTCTTTTGTCATTGTATTTTTTAACAAGTTCTATTATTAATATTTCTTTGTTTATATCACACGTACGCACACACACATAGATTTTTTAAAAAAAAGCAACAGAAATGACGATGTTTGATTTCGTTTTTTTTTTCTTCTTCATCTTTCATTTTAGTTTGAAAAAAGAATTAATAATTCACACGCGTATAAATACATACACACACGCATATGTATATGACAGAGTCGAAACAGAAGATTGTGTTGTGTGTTATGTTGGTGTGTGAGAATGAAATGTACGAGAAAGAGCAAAAAATAGAGAACAACATCAATAATAACAACGAAAAGAAAAAAATACAATTAGTCGAACTCGAAATGTGTAAAAGAGAAAGAGATAGAAAGAAAGAAAGAAAGAAAGAAAGAAAGAAAGAGATTCTTTTGGTTTTTGGTGTTGTTGCTGTTTTTATACAGATGAAATTCGGAAAAAGAAAGTTTTTCTTCTCGACATAAATAGTCAAAATGAATGCAAAACAAAGCAAAAAAAACAAAACAAAACCGATATGTGCTCACAAACAACGTGAGATAACGGAAATTTTTCTTTTCTTTTGATATTAATCTCTAAAAATCACCAGTATGTTGGTGGTTGGCCACTGTCAACGCCGAGATTTGATGGTGGTACTTGTAGATCATTAAATTGTGAGCAATATTGAGGATCATTGGATGAGAACTGTTGCTGTTGAGACTCAGGACCATTACCCGATGGCGCATGATAATGAATGGTACCTGCTTGAAATTCGTTTGGCGGTCCATTGGGACCAAGATTTTGAATATTTAACTGTTGAATAGACATAGTTGCTGATACGTATGTATTGTTAATCGATTGAGGTGGTGGCGGTGGTCCACCGCTGCCCGGTCGACCATCGTTTAAATGCATTGAATGAGATGGATGCATATGTGAATGCATATGAGGATGCATATGTGAATGATGTGGTGGTGGTGGTCCCATACTAAAACTATCGTCCATCATTGGAGAAAAACGCATGTGTGATTGTTGATGACCAGGTGGCGGACCCATCATTGGTTCCATATTATGCATTTTAACATAATGTGGCGGAGGCAAATGATGAAGATGTTGTTGCATAGGATCGGCTGATGGAGGTAATGGTGGTAGACTTTTGGTTGAACGTAATGAACCACCTGGATGTGGCATCATCATTCCATTGGGATCCATAGATGGATGCGGTGGCATCATTTTGTACATATGAGGATGAGGCGGTGGGAGGTTATTTGGATGATGTGGATTGAAATCAGGGGGACCTAACATACGATGATGTGGATTCATGTTCTAGAAGATAAAAGAATAGATTTTTTTTGTTTTTTGAATAGAATCTAACTTGAAATTGCATATGTTGTGGTGGTAGATTCATATGATCCATTGATTTTGATGAATGTCCAAGATTGGGACTGTTCATTGATTGTTTGGATGAATTGTACGGTGAATTCGATGCTTGAAGGCTATTCGTCATTTGCAACATACTGCTTAGTGGTGGTGCCATATTTGAAATCGGCGTTTTTGGATCGCCATTCATATCCAATGGTTCATCTTTGGCTGAATTCGTATTTGAAAGCATCGATGGTGATGAAAGATTATGATTATTTGAAGATAATTTCGCTGAACGTGGCGAGACAACGGGCATATTTTGTGGATGTCGTATCGAATCGGACATTTGCTGTTGTCCAGATGGCAATGAATTGAGAGTATTATTCGGTGTTGAAGTTGAACGTTGTTGCGAAGGTGTCATTGGTTCGTCTTTACACGATGACGATGATGATGGACCGCCAGGTCGATAAGCTCGATTCACATGTCTCGTTATAATTAATTCTTCGCCTTCTAAACCGAATTCATTATACTCCATTTGTGTTGGTGATCCTGTTAATTGTACTTCACCGACAGCACCAGGTAGCTTACGATTCGCTGATGGCAAAGAATCTGGAATGAATTTTTCAGGTTGACCAACTTTATATAGACGTGGTATTGTGGACGGATCCATTCGAGGCGATAAGAGTTTACCGTTCGGTCCTAAACCAGATCCTGGCATTGAACCCATCGGTGGAGTTAATGATGATGGTGATGTCGAAGAATACGGTGGCGGTTGTCCACGCATATGTTGAGTTTTACCTTCGAAATGTTCCATTTGCATTTTATTCCAATCTCGCATAGCTTGTACTTGAGGATGATGCGGCGGAAATGAACCATATGGATCACCTGGACCAGGTCCAAATTGTCCATGAAAACCAGGATGCATCGGACCGTTCATATATGCATGCGGTGGTATCGGCTGTCCGTTCATATCGAGCATCATTCCATCGGGT
>ERZ781398.1848-NODE-1848-length-19005-cov-8.189499_pt1 | contig 19005 bp, 17 predicted proteins | sample MGYA00433077_ERZ781398 | MGnify/ENA primary metagenome ERZ781398 (study PRJEB29847, sample SAMN06458254) | wastewater metagenome | isolation source: Wastewater bioreactor | place: South Africa: Cape Town | study: EMG produced TPA metagenomics assembly of the... | reverse complement strand
TATTACATTATGTACATTTATTTAACATTTTCTATATACATCTTTTACTTTTACTGTGGTTGACTAATCACACATGTGCTTTTACGCACATGCTTATGTATAATAGTACATATACATATACTTGCGCCATGACTATATATTTTCTTTTCTTTTCTTATTTATATGGATTAACTCTTTTTCTTTCGTTCTGCAACTTTTGACACACGATAGTGATACATATGTTTATCAGCTGGGATTTTCCTTTTAACGGAATGACTGGATTTTTTTGTATTGGATTGAATGATTGAATTTTCCCTTCGATATTGTCAAGTATTTTTCCTACTAAACCAATCGGTTAGATATTTCCAAATTCAGCTATATTTCGAAGATCTATATAAAGTCAGCTATTTTTCACATAAAATTTATTCATTTATTTTTGTCAACTGTAATTCAACAATGTCATTTGATCTTCCTGAAACATCATCACCATCATCTATTGCAGTATCTGATGCACCGATTTCACCTAGCTTAGGTGAAGTTACAGACCATGTTGGGAAAACCGTACGTGATCATTTTTTTAAGAACATCGAATTGCTTAAGGAAAAGAATTCATGGGAAGCAACGTGTATCATTTGTAATAGCACAATACGGGGAACCAAAGGTGTTACATCGAATTTTAATCGTCATATTAAAGACTTCCATGCAAGTCAATATGAAAGTTGGCAAAATAAAATACAACAAGATTCACCAACTCAAAAGAAAATCACCGATTCCATGGCTGTTGAAAAGATAAAACATACACGTGCATCAAACGCAATGTATTCAGTTAATCATCCTCGTCAAATCGAACTACAAAAATCCATCATTGAAGATCTGATTGTCGAACTCGGTCTTCCGCTTTCACTTGTCGAAAGACAAGGTTTTCTTAATTTTATGAATCGTGTTGATCCTCAATTTAAAATGATTAGCAGGCGTTCTATAGCACGTACTGCAATACCGAGTTTATACAAAAAAATGATGGATGGTTTGCAGATGTTTTGTGCGTCTGCCGAATGTGTTTCGTTAACACTAGATATTTGGTCTGATAGACGACAACGTGCATTTTTTGCTGTAACTGGTAAGATTGAGAATGATAACAGACGAAAACTAAGATAAATTATCTTGCTTCGTAATTATGTACTTAGGTCATGCAATTGTTAATTCGGAGTTTAAATCATATGTACTTACATTTGAACCTATGTTTGGTAATCATCATGCTTCACTTTTACTGGAAACATATGAAGCATGTATCAATAAATACAGTATCCAATCAAAACTTGTTCGATTAATTACCGATAGTTGTTCAAATAACATTGCTGCATTTCGTAATTTAGTAATACCAGGTTTTGAATTATACTTTCAAAACGATGATGATGATGGTGACCTTTCTTCTGAGTGGGATAGTGATGAAGAACAATTAGATACTAGTATCGACATGGAGAAAAAAAATGGTTCGAGTGAAATTGATAATGCTTTAAATCAATTTATTACGTCTGTAGTAACCGAAGATGAATCGTTTCGGTTGCCGTGTTATGCACACACGCTTCAGCTTGTAATCAAAGATGGTTTGAAAGGTGCTACATCTGTTCAATCTGCATTGGAAAAAGTGTCAAAAATAGCTAAACTATCCCATTCTTCAACAACAATTGCTGAACGTTTTGAAAAAATTAAAGTTTGTATTCCTCGAGCAAATAAAACCCGATGGAATTCTCAATATGGCATGGTTGTGAACGTGGTTGGTACTCAAGCAGCTGACTTGAATGAAATTCTAACAGAAACACAACATAGAGACTTATGTCTCAAATCATCAGATTATCAAATTCTTAATGAATTTGTTTCTTTGTTGGCACTATTTGCAGAAGCAACAGTAACCACTCAATCGGAATCTACTCCTTCAATTTCTATAGTTGCACCTTCAATATTAGCTATCTATGATGATCTTTTACTCGAACAAACGACTGTTAAACATACTTCAAGTTTATGTGAAACATTATTAAATTCACTTACATCGCGCTTTGGTGGCCTGTTGGAACAGATGTTGATTGATGTCAAGATATCTGATAAGAAGAAAAACAAAAGATTTTATAATCTTTTCAAAGATCCAATATTTTTAATAGCACCATTTCTGGATGGACGGTTTCGTTTACGATGGACTTGTGTATCTGCTATTTCGGAAGAAATTCGAGAAGAATTGAATAATACAATTCAACAACTAGTTTTTGATCAATGTGTTGTTCTCGAGCATGTTAGTCGATCTCAAGTGGCATCGCCTATTGATACATCTCCAATCAGTCCTCCAACACCTTCAATTCAACCAACTAATGCAATAGCAGCATCGAGTCCAAGTCCAAATACTCCAAAACGAAAATCATTATTTTCAAATATACGAATCCAAGAAACAAAAAAGCCAAAGCCAGACGTTTTCAGTTATATACGAGATGAGATCACACGTTATATAAATAACGATGGAGATTCGGATTCAATGTTTTTATTCAAATATCCTAATATCTATCCGACATTATCAAAACTAGCACAAAAAATTCTATGTGTACCAGCTACTTCAGCTCCAGTGGAGCGTGTTTTTAGTCAAAGTGGTTTTTTATTACGTCAACATCGAGCATCTATGACACGTACAACTTTACAACAACTGACCATGCTGAAATGCAATCGTGATCTCTATTAATATTAAATACATCCCTTTTGATTTGATGAAACTTTACTAGTCTTCTCATTCTCATGGGTTTATATCTTTAGCACTTTTACTTTGTTGATCTATTGTTAATCCAGGATTTCTACTATTTCTTATAAGTTTTTTCGCTTGTATTGAAATAAAAACGGGTTATTTAATAAGATTTGTAAGAATCTTATATTTCTATACATGTCCGACGAAAGAAAAGAAGTAAAAACGGTATCTACAAAAATTTTACCCTTAAAATGAATTGAGTTGATTACAATTCAATTCAGTGATAGAGTTGAGTTGAATTGAATTAGACAAAAAATAAATCACATTTGAATTGAATTGAATTGAATTGGTAGTATTGTTTTTAGAAATTTAGAATGCATGAATTGAGTTGGTTTTTTTAGAAGATATTTTTTTTGGATACGAATTGAATTGAATTGAATTGAGATCAATATTCAACGAATTGAGTTGAGTTAATTCACATTTTTTACTGAGTTGCCCAGCTCTGAACGCCATATATAAATATAAAGTATTTGTTTTTTCATTGATCGGATGTAAAAGACAAACAAAACATCCTCCGTTTCATAAGCGGATGTGTTTTTTTTTAAATTATTTTACCGAGCGAAAAAAAACAAGAGAAAAAAAGATTAAATCCGTACTTTCTGCTGATAATAAACCAGAGAACAAACGAAAAAAATATAAGTTTGAATCTTATCTAGGATATATATATACATTCGTTTTCGTTTAATAATAAAAAAAAAAGAAATATCGTGATATGTCTTTAAATTTAAGTGTACTACCTGATGTTGTACCTGATCGAGATGCAATAACAATTGTTCATGTCCGTGCGTATGTTATTGATACAAAAAAACTTGCTCAAGAAACTAGTAGAGCAACTGATAGTCATACACGACGTGAAGGACATTGGATCAATGGAACTGACGAATGGCCTATTGCTAATCCAATGTCTTATTACGAGAAATACAAAGCACGTCGTTCAACATGGGGAAAAGATGTTGTTGGTTCGGTTATTGTTGAAATCGAATTGAGTAATGGCATGACTGGTGCTGGCGTGTCACTTGGCCATGAGCCAGCTTGTTTTATTATCGAACATCATTTTAGTCGATTTCTCGAAGGACAAGATCCGTTGAATATTGAATATTTATGGGATGTTATGTGGCGTTCATCGATAAATTACGGTCGAAAAGGTTTAACAATTCAAGCTATATCAGCTGTTGACCTCGCACTTTGGGATTGTGCAGGTAAATTACGTAATGAACCGGTTTATAAATTACTTGGCGGAAAAACCAAAGGAAAACTGCCATGTTATGCAACATGTTTCGATCCACTTGCTGCTAAAAATTTAGGTTTTGTTGGAGCTAAATTTCCGTTACCATATGGACCGGCTGACGGTGATGAAGGTATGAAAAAAAACCTTGAACGTATCCGACAAATACGTGAAACTGTTGGACCGGATTTTCCATTGATGATCGATTGTTATATGGCGTTAACTGTTGGTTATACACTTAAATTACTCGAATTAATTCAACCATACAATATTAAATGGATTGAAGAACATTTACCACCTGATCAATACAGTGGTTATGCTGAAGTTAAAAAACGAAATCCATCAACATGTTTGTTAACATGTGGCGAACATGAATATACACGTTGGGGTTTTAAATTATTATTAGATCAACAATGTGCAGATGTACTTCAACCTGATGTACAATGGTGTGGTGGATTAACTGAAGCTCGTCGTATTGTTGCTCTCGGTTCGGCATACAATGTGCCTATTATTCCTCATGGTTCATCAGTGTATTCTTATCATTTACAATATGCGTTTCCGAATTTACCAATGAGTGAATTTGTTTTTCTTTCATATGATGGTGCAAGTATTTCACCGTATTTCGGTTTATTTTTCGACGATGAACCGCTGCCAAAAGATGGCTGGATTGATTTAGATCCAAACAAATCTGGTTTTGGTGTGACTTTGAATAAAAAAAATCTTCGCCGTCCGTACGATCGATCGAGAGAAATAAATTAATTTTCTTATGTTTCAAATCGTGCTATTCGATATCTGTGTAATATTAGAAGATATAAACTTTTCGTTGAGTTAATTTTGTCAAATAGATACAGAAACATAATATAAAAAGAGAAGAAAATTCTGTAGATTGTGTTCATACGAACAACAACAACAACAAGAATTCAAAACGCAGATGAAATCATTCTTGTTTCTCGTTCTGATTTTTCTCAGTAAGTTTGCATTTTAAGAGAGCGAGTAAAGAAATATGTTCAACTTTGTTTTGTTTCTATTTTTCAAAAGTATCTCAACCGATTGATGTATGGGGACTCAAATGTTACACATGCGATCCATCGAATGCTGATTGCAAAGATCCGTTCGATTCGACAAAGTCAAGCATTCAGAAAAGCATTACAACAGGAACAGCATGTACAGTAAATATATCTCTTGAATATCTTTTTTTTTTATTATCCTTTATTGGTGTTTAGAAAAGTGTTGTTGAAGGAAAGAACGGTAAATCTGTCACGCGCAGTTTTGTCAATTCATCAGGTATTGATCATGCATGCCCGAAAATGAACGCCTGCATCACAGGGGAGTTAGATGGTATCAAAGACAGTGTATGTTGCTGTGACGGAAATCTCTGTAATACAGCAACAATCAAAAAAATTACATTTGGCATCATAGCTCTTAGCTTATTGCTTAACTACTATTGACATTCTTTTTTTTTCTTCTCGCTTAGTTATTGTATTTTCGCTATCGTATATCTTTGATGAAATAAATGTCTCAGTATTGTTGTTGTAAAATAGCCATCATTCGAGGTAATACATCTCTAAGTGCACCATTCCAACATGGCCAACAATGTGTACCATCACATCCATGACCAATCGATTGTCCATTGCCATAATCATCAAAATAGAGTGGCACTTCAAAGAGTCCTAATAATTCACGTAAACGATAACTACCAGGACGTAGATTTGATTCTTCACCAGATCCTGAACCAGTATAAAGTGCAATTGATATATTTTTCAATTCAGCTGCACGTGTAAGAGTATTTTCGAGAAAGAATCCATTTGAACTCATCGGTGCCGTTGGATCACCGAATGGACCGAAAAACGGAACGCCTGTTCCAGGTAGATTAATAATTTCATCGAGAACAAGTGGATCGAGTAGATCCAGTGCACCAGAAAAACTTGCTGCATAAATAAAATTCTTTGAATATAATTCAGCATAATGAATCGCACCATAGCCACCCATCGATAGACCAGCTATAGCACGACCTTCTTTTTCCGCTGTAGTTCGAAGATTTAAATCAATCCACGGTACAAGTTGTTCCATATGATATGTTTGCCAATTTTGAGGAGCACTCTCACCAGGTACAATCCAATTTGTATAGAATCCATATGCATCACCATTGGGCATGACACTAATCAATGAAGTATTTCGAGTGATATCTTGTGCAGTACCTTGCGTAGTCCAATCGGCTGCACCACCTGATGAACCATGTAGTAAGTAGAGTACAGGATATCGACGACTAGTACCACTAGTTGTATAATCATTTGGAAGAAGAATACGAATTGATTGATTGCCACGTACTTGGTCTGATGAAACGGTTACTTCGTAGAGTTGAGGATTGATTTGAGTCGAATGAAGAAAAGTCAGGCCGAATCCGGAAATAAAATTTGGTACATCACTAATTACATCGTTGATTTTAATAAATAAAATCAAGATTATTCGAGCAAGAAAAAAACTAAATTTCTTCATCGTTCGAATATAATAAATAGCTGCAACTGATTTTCATTCCCATTACCTAAGATAAAGCCAAAATATTCGGCAGAGACCTCTGTCTTACAATATCATACAATTGGATGATTATAACATTCTTAATAAATTTATTTTGCATAGTCACATCAATCATATGATGGCATCGTCGATTGAGAATCTCCCCGTTGAATTATGGTTTGCGATATTTTCGTATCTCGATGGTAATGATATAAAAAATGCATTTTCAAATCTGAATACATTTGTAACAAAACTTCTCAATTCAATCGAACTTCGTATTCACATAAATGTAAACGCCGGTGGATGCAAAACTTTCAAACACAATCAAACTCCTTTTCATGCTGAAGTATTCGAAAGATTACACGGCAATATTCATGGTAGTTGTGATCTTCTTAACTTTATGAATACGATCAAAATATTTCCTAATCTTCGTTCACTTTCACTTGTTGTTCGTGGATACAAAAATTACGATATAATGATGTCTATGTTACCCCAATTGATCAATTTAAAATATTTAGCATTATCTCGCCCAATGTTATTTGCAGAAACTACTGCACTACCTCTTGTAACTGAAATATTAAAATTACCACAATTGCGAACATGCAAAGTTCGATTTACACCTAATGAGGTGAACACATCCGCATTAAAATCGATTTTACCAGTTAGCACTTCTCTTCGTCATTTTCATATTGATGGAAAAATTTCATCATTGTACTTATGTCATCTCGTTCAATTCATGCCATCATTGCGTACGCTTACTGTTTATGCCTATCGTCATGATTACGAAGGTTGGAAGATATTGAAATCAGATCTGATAACAAAAGATCAATGCAGATCGTTTCTTAATTGTCATGTTTATCTTGATGGCCTAATTCAAATAGTACCACAACTCGAACAATGCCGTATTCATGTCGAATCATACGGTTATTCAATCGAACAAATATATCCAGATTGTATTCAAATGACCAAACTTCATCTTCAAATTATTTGCCAAAAAAATGCTACTTCGAATATGTTCGATATCGTATCACCGATGACTATTCAAACACGAACAGATTTTAATAGCGAGAATATTATTTTAAAGAAACTTCCAATCATTGGCTAATAGTGTAGTGTAATTTCGAAATGCTCTTTATACATATAAAAATAAAAATAAAAAATGATGTCATAACTCAGAACAAATTCAAATATGAAGACAAATGCAAAGCGAATATTTTTTGAACATCAAGACAGTAGGAAAAATTGTCGATTACATGTTATTAACAATGCACTTGGAAGATTGGTTCTTTCACGAAATCAATTCTATGCATATTGTGATCAATTCGATATGCAATATCATTGTCAAGGAAGTCGAGAATTTTTCTTTATTGAATCGAATGATAATATTCTGAGTTTTATTTTAAACAAATTTCATATTCAAACAACATATTATTCGGCAGACAAACCGCCGAATTTCACAGAAGAAACATGTGAAAATATGATAGCAGTCATGGCATTTGATGATGAACATATTTGGTGTGATAAGAAGATTGGTGACTTATGGTACAGATTAGATTCGTTATCGAAACAACCGGAAGTAATTGACTTTCGAAGAGTCTTTGCTCGACATGTACTTGGATGGATTATTGTTTGGAAAAAAGACACAACCTCAGATTGTCTTGTTGTACACTAGTGACCTCTTTTAATATTGATAAACATGCCAAAATATTCGAGATCAATAAAGAAATTGATTATGATTATAGAAAAATAATAATATGTGAGATTTTCATTTTTGAACATCTATGATTCGTTCAAATACTTCATTCTCCATAAAACCGATGACCTTCATAGTCAGATGATATGACATTACGAAAAATACTTATTTCAGGTCTTTATCAAATAAAATTTCGTCGACAAACAATGGCTACAACTGCAAATACGGGAGCTGAAGGATGCAATAAGAACTGTGAACAATGTATCAATAAAACAATTAAAAAAGATGTCGATAAAATAGTTGATAAATACGATATTGAAGAATTAAATGCTCAATGTGATGCACAATCGAATAAAACCGTATCCTATTGTCGATGTTGGAAATCGAAAAAAGTAAATCAACGTTTCATATAATCAGACGACAAACGTTTTCTTTTTCTAGTTTCCACTCTGTGATGGTTCGCATAATACTTGGAATAAAGAAACAGGTGACAATGTTGGACCTCTCGTTATCACAAATAAAAAATAAAAACATACACCGATCTTCCTTTCGAACATTTTTTGATTAGAACTATTTACATTTATTTTTAATCTTCTAATAAACTATTTCGAAAGAAAAAAAACACAACAGTTTTTAAAGGTATAATGACTCAAAATCATTTGGATGTTCAGGTCGAATAACAACTGATTTTTGATCAGAATGTAATTTTGTTCGCAAGTAATATTTACCGTCAAATTGCTGACGTACAAAACTCCATTGTACTTGAATAGTTATTTTATGACCAAGATTTGCACTAGAATTTCCTGTTCTAGCTTGATACTGTTTTTTCAGACCCATTCGAAGTGTTTTTGGCGAATAGACACCTGTTATAACATAAGTTCCTATATCATCTTCTCCTCCACCCTCAACTGTATATTCAGCATGCGAATTGAAATCAAGTCTCATCGAAAACGGACCACGTGCTGTTTCACATTGGAAATAATAATATTGAAATATTCCAGAAATAAACACTGATTCAGTTAGATTACTTGGTTCTTTAACAGTACCATCTTGAATATAGTGTTCATTTGAAAGAAATGGCTCACCTACCAGTCGTTCTTTCAATAGTCGCCAACCTAACGTTATTATAAACACACAAAATAGCAAAATGAATGGTCCGCATACAAATCCTAGAACGATTCCAACAATTGCTCCAGTCGAAATTGAGGAATCTAAAGAAATTGTTGAAACTTATGATAACCAAATTCTATCACCATACCTGAAGAACTACTGCCATAATATCCTCCAACTGGACGTTTGACTACTCCTGCCATTCCAATGATAAACATAAGGCTGATTAAAATAAATAGTTGAATAGTCAAAGCCATGATATTCGCGAGTAAAACGAAATAAATATGTAATAAAAATATCTGTATTCAAGCTTGTCCGTATATATAAATATAAGAGAGGAAGTAATTATACGAAAAGAAAAACAAATGTATGATTCTCAATGATATATCAAAATTTCTCCAAGTACATATATTGTAAGCATTGAAGCGAAACTAATTATATTACGCCATACTGAATGACGTCAAAGATCGGATTAGTAATATTGACGGGAAAGCATTCACAATGATAAAAACTAAACATTACGACGCAGTACATTTATTTTATTAAAGAAGATATTTTCCTTCAAGCGTTTCATTTCGTTAACTTCTAGTCCAAGAACACAACACCATTATGTCCGGTTTATTCGATAAAAAAATAATTGTTCTCACGGAAAAGAACAAAGTTTATGATAAAGAGATGTGCAAACCAGCCCTGGTTCTCATCATAGTACGGAAATAATCCCTGTTTTCGTCGCCAATCCAGTTATTTGAAAGATTGGTTTGTGTAAGTGTCTATGATTCATGAGAGTGCAGTGTCTGGATGAAATGTGTCAAATTAATAATATACTAGTAATGCATGTAATGATGCAGAGATTATTGTGTGATATTAATTTTGGTGACTTTTGATCTGAAAGAATGTTTGTGTTTATAAAACTTGATTGAACTTTATGAATTTCGAAGCTTTGAAATCTATATGCACATCTTTAAGATGTTTATGTCGATATAATGTCATTGGGATAGGGATGATTTCTGAATGGTATTAAGTTATATGGACTCAATTGAATGTGTTGATAGCTTTAACTGAGTTTCTTTCTATGACGATGGATATATGGATTTATTTGATGAATTCAATGGATCTTCTAGAGTTCAACGTTTTGCAAATGGAGAAACAAAAATATTTTCCTGCCGAAACGTGAGTGTAAGATAGTGATGAAAAGCTTCATCACACATTTCATATGATTGAATAAGCTTTTTTAATGATTTCATCATTTGATCGACGAGCGAAAAATGAGACGCAAATTAGATAAGACAGGAGAACTCATTTCTTTGATATCGAGAAGATTTTCAATGTGGACGATTTAGTACCATCGAATATTTCTTGATTAGAACTATTTACATTTATTTTTAATCTTTTAATAAACTATTTCGAAAGAAAAAAATTACTACAGTTTTTAAATGTTTAGTGAATGAAAATTATTTGAATGTTCACGTCGAATAACAACTGAATTTTGATCAGAATGTAATTTTGTTCGCAAGTAATATCTGCCATCAAATTGCTGAAGTTCAAAATTCCATTCTACTTGAATAGTTACTTGATGGCCAAGATTTTCACTAGAATTTCCTGTTCCAGCTTGATACTGTTTTATCAGACCCATTCGAAGTGTTTCTGGCGAATAGACGCCTGTAATTACATAAGTTCCTATATCATCTTTTCCTCCACCGTGAACTGTATAATCAGCCTGAGGATAGAAACCTAGTCTCATCGAAAACGGACCATGTGCTTTTTCATATTGAAAATAATAGTATTGAAATATGCCAGGAATAAAAATTGACCTACTCATATCACTTGGTTGTTTAACACCACCTTTAATATAGCGTTGATTTGAAAGGAATGGTTGACCGATCATTAGTCCTATCCAACGTTTCCAACCTGACTTTATTATACATACACAACATAGCAAAATCACTGGTACGCATATAAGTCCACCTATAATTCCAAAAATAATTCCAACAGTTGCTCCAGTCGAAACTGAGAAACGTAAAGAAATTGTTGAAACTTATGATAACAAAATTCTATAACCATACCTGAAGAACTATTGCCGGAGCTTCCTCCACCTCCATAATATCCTCCTCCAAATCCACCGCCTCCGCCTCCTCCTCCTCCACCGCCGCCGCCGCCGCCGCCTCCACCTCCACCTCCTCCTTGACGTTTGACTATTCCAGCCATTTCGATGACAAACATAATGCTGATTAAAATAAATAGTTGAATACCCAAAGCCATGATATGCACGAGCAAAACGAAATAAAAAGGTAATAAAAAAAATATGTGTCTTCAAGCTTGTCCTTATATATAAATATAAAGAGGAAGTAATTAAAATTTTCCCAAGTTACGTCTATCGTAAACATTGAAGCGAAACTATATTACGCCATACTGAATGACGTCAAAGATCGATTAGTAATATTGACGGGGAAATATCCACAATGATAAAAACGAAATATTACGACGCAGTACATTTATTTTATTAAAAAAGATATTTTCGAAAATCACAATTTTCCTCCAATCGTTTCATTTCGTTAACTTCTAGTCCAAGAAAAACATCAATACTTCCATCGTTCAATTCTGTCGATAATAAATTAGCAGCACCATTATATTTCGTATCTGGTGGAAGAATTATTCGACTAGGATAGACATTAAATTCAAAATCAGCATTCGAATACATTCCCATTTTATTCCACGCTGATATCGTAAAATCTGTTTCATCTAAATTCCATGTTGGTAGAATTGATTTTATATCCGTTTGACATTGAATCCAAGCTAATGTTGTTCGAATATCTTCGGTATTATTTCTTTCAATTGCATCATGTATTCGACTTGCTAATAAACCTAAATGATTCGATTGAATAACTTCTGACATTGGCACTTCTAAATAAGAAAACATAATAGCATTTCCAAAATAAGTGAATGGAATATTTGGTTGTGTTAAACGTGGACGAATATTTGTTGACATGTAGAGTTTACTAGTTGATAATGAAGATAAATTACGTGCCAATATGACATGTTGATAGAGATGTGCCGTAAGAACTTCAAATGTCGATAAATAATCGACTTCTAATGATGAATAAGTCAGTGCATCGGATTTCATACGAACTAATTCATCATTTGTAAATCGAAAACTTTTAACAATTATTTCTTTAGTTGGCAATGACGATGTTTGGTGAATAACTGCGAGACTTTTTCGATCATTAAAATAAGGATTTGTTTTCTTTAATTCATTGATTTCTTCGGATGACAATCGAAGTAATGATCGTTGATGACAAACATCAGATTGATAATCTAAATTTCGATACAATTGCACCCAATCTTTCACAATCAATTGAAAATATGAATGTGCATCGGCTATTTGATGATTTAAACTAATTCCTAATGCAACACTACCACATTGAAATCGAGTATGACGAATATGAAATAATGTTTCTTGATGATTGCTATTAATTAAAGGTAATGCCGTCGAAAATGATATATCTTTTAACGGCAAATTAACTTTTGTTGAAACAAATAAGATGCCGCCTTTTTCATCATCATTATCGTCGATTGAAACTGTGTAATCTGATTTTAAACTACCGTTTAATAATGGATAATAATCAAGTAATTTATTTAAACTTCTTATTAATTGTTCAACATTGAGAAATGTTTCATTTGATTGTTTTTCGTAGTGTGACCATTGATGAATATCATAGAAATAGATGCATGTAATGTAACTAGTCGATGGTATGAGCCAATCGTTAGGTGAAAGTTCTAATGTTTGAAAATTAGTATTTGTTTTGATTCGAATCGTTTCTATTAGAAACCCCAAAAAAAGAAAAATCTAATTATCATCGAATGTCTTTGGTTTCACACTTACGAACAACATTTTCACTCATATTTTTCACGATAAACATCGCCATAGGGAATGAGATACTCTCTTTTCTTTTTCTTTCTGTTCTATTTAAACGATAGATGTAGACAAGATCTTCGCATATTCTTTTCTTTTTTTTTCATAGTCTGCTTTGTATGAAAAACAAGCAAACAGGAAATCTATTCTCAACAATGTTATTTGTCTCATGTCCTTATCTATTAACTGAATCAATCATATAGAAACACATACACATACGTATGATTCCCACGAGCCAATTTTCATCTGTTGTGTCTGATCGAGTAAAATTTTGGTTGTTTACTATTGTTTTTATACCATCGATTACTTGCTCAATATTTACTCTTTATCATTTTCTTTTTGATCGTCATCTACGACAAACATTGAATAATCATGTTATTATTCTTGTTCTTCTCATAGGTCTCATCTATCAATTAACAATCTATCCTTGGATGATGTTCTATTTTTTTGTCAATAGTCAATGGAATCGTTCAGTTACTTTCTGTTTTATTTGGACATTCATCGATTGGGTTCTCTATATTCTTCAGACGATGTTATTCGCTTGGATTACAATTGAACGACATATTCTTATATTTCATGATCGTTATTTGTTAATTCAAAAGAATCGTATCTATTTTCATTATTTACCTATTGTGATTCTTGTATGTTATTGTCTTCTATTTTATACGATAGTTGACTTTTTTCCATCATGTCAAAATACATTTAATAATAGTTATATGAGATGTATTTATTTTTGTATAAACGATAATTATAAATTTTATCTATGGGAAACAATCGTTCATCAAATTGTTCCGGGCGGAATCATTATTCTATGTAGTATTAGTTTATTTGTGCGTGTAATTTGGAAAAAATCTCGTGTTAATCAACGACGAATTCAATGGAAAAAATATCGTAAAATGACAATACAAGTTCTATCAATATCATTGATTTATATTATTTTTTATTTTCCTTATGCATTCTTAAATGTCATGCATCTATTCGGATTTATGTATCATTCGAATCGTTTACTTACGGATGGTTTAGATTTTTTAAGTTATTTTATGTTATTATTTTTACCATTTGTTTGCACACTAACATTACCGAAATTGAACAAAAAACTTGAAGTTAATTTCTATTTAAGACAACTTAGACATGACTTTTAGAGAATGGAATTTTCCTCAACAATCGGAATATTAATGATGATAACATTATATCCTCATGTTACTTGTTTAGATGGGATAAAAAAAACAAAAAGAAAGAGAATGCTGTTGTGCCGATCATTCCATCGACATTTGTTGCAATAACAACATTGACGCTGAAGTGTCATTTTTGTGATCGATGTCAATTATGTCAGACAACAATTCGAGCAAAATAAAATTAACGATAAACGAAAGAAAACAATTGAATCCAAATAGAATACTTTACATTATTTTTTTTTCTGTTCTTTTCTTCTAATATCTCTATCTGATGTAATTCTTTGGATAATCATGCGTCGACCATCTCTCACATAGGATTTGTTATCATAGTCATATCAAACGACATCTATCTCATACATGATTTTACTCTTTTTTTGTTAAATATTAATTTTATGTTTGTTTCTTATCATTGAGTCAGTTCGTGATTTTGTTATAATATGGCTACGTCGACGAGTATAGCAAATTGTGTACGATGTACAAAACGAAACACCACAGCGAAATGTTCGGGTTGTATGCAAGATTTTTGTTTAAATCATTTGATTGAACATCATCAACAAATCGAACGAGATTTTGATGAATTAGCAAATGAACAGAATATTTTACGACAGAGTCTATCTGAACAGAACAATAATTTGAAAGAACATGCTCTATTCAAACAAATAATTCAATGGGAAGATGAATCGATTCGAAGAATTCAACAAATTGCAGATGAACAAAAGACGTTGCTATTAAAATGTTTGAATAGATACTTTGACGATTTAGGGAGTCGATTGAATCAAGTAACTCGACAATGCACTGTTATTCGACAAGAAAATGATTTCAATGAAATCATATTAATGAAATTACAAACACAACTCAAAGAATTAGCACAAGACTTAGACAATCCATCGACGATAGTGATTTCAGAAGAAAAAGATAAAATTACCGTTTCTGATATTTCTAGTAAATGTCTTCGAATTAAAATCACATTTTCCATCATTTATATTTTTGTTTATCTAGCACAAGTAAATATGAAATGGAGTCGAAATGGAATCACTGTCGCCGGAGGAAATGGTTACGGTGAACAATTAAATCAATGTGCAACTGCATGGGGCATTTGTATTGATAATACTGAGAGAACAATTTATATTGCTGATACATCCAATCATCGTATTGTTGAATGGAAAAATGAAGGAATAAATGGAAGAATTGTAGCTGGTGGAAATGGTCGTGGTAATCAAAATAATCAATTAGAATTTCCTGAAAAAGTCATTCGAGATTACATAACAAATTCATTGATTATTTCCGATCGTTGTAATCGACGAATTGTACGATGGTCATGTCGGAATGATTCGGTGACACAAGGCGAAACGATTATTTCGAATGTTAGCTGTTGGGGATTAGCTATGGATCAAGAGGGATATTTGTACGGTGCAGATATTGAAAAACATGAAATACGACGATGGAAATTAGGTGAAGATAATTGTGGAGTTGGAGTTGCCGGTGGAAATGACGTTGGAAATCATTTGAATCAATTCAATGAACCACGTTATGTATTTGTCGATCGAGAACAAGCAGTTTATGTCTCAGATAATAAAAATCATCGTGTAATGAAATGGACAAAAGGTGCTCATCAAGGTGTTATTGTTGCTGGTGGCAATGGTCCAGGTGAACGTCTCTGTCAATTGTCGAATCCTCATGGAATTTTCGTGGATCAATTAGGAACGGTCTACGTTGCAGATTCGGCTAATCATCGAGTTGTACGTTGGTTAGCACATGCGACAGAAGGTAGTCTTGTGGGTGGTGAAGGTGGACGAGGACATCTAGAAAATCAATTGAATTGTCCGATTGATTTGACATTTGATGATGAAAATAATTTGTATGTTGTCGATCGAGACAATCGTCGAGTGCAAAAATTTTTCATAAGTTTTCCTCAATAAAAAACAATCATTTATACTTTTAGATGGCAACAACAATGACAGGTAAAACTCAATGTATTGTATGTGGTAAAGATCGAGCTTCGGCTAAATGTTCGGGCTGTTTGAAAGATTTTTGTTATAAACATTTGGGTGAACATCGTCAAGAACTTGCAAAACAACGAGATGAAATCGAATTAGAACGTGATTTATTTCTACAAAGCATTCTTCAACAAAATGAAGATCCACAAAAACATGAATTAGTTAGAGAAATTAATCAATGGGAAATAGAATCGATTGAAAAGATTCAAAAAATAGCACAAGAAGCGAGAGATGTGATTTTGAAGAATGTTGACAATGACAAAACTAATGTCAAAAGAAAACTTGATCTATTAACGAATCAATTGAAAATCTCTCGAGAAGAAGAAGATGATATTACTGAATTCGAACTTGAACAATGGAAAGAACAATTAAATAAACTCACTGAACAATTAAAGAAACCAATGGATATCACTATTCGACATACATCAACACCAATTATCACAGATGTTGTTATTAATATTCTGAATTCGAAAACACCAATCATGCCAAATATCTCCACAAATACACAATGGACTCAATTTGGACAAACATTTGCTGGAGGTAATGGAATGGGTGATGAATTAAATCAGTTTGGAAAAGAAGCTTGGTCTCTTTGTATTCACAAAGATCGAACGATATATTTAGCTGATTCTGCTAATCATCGTATTATTGCATGGAAAGATGGAGCAACAACAGGTCAAATTGTTGTTGGTGTTAATGGTAAAGGCAATGGAAAGAATCAATTGAATTGTCCGATGCATGTCATCATCGATTATGAGACGGATTCACTGATTATTTGTGATCGTGGTAATCGACGAGTAGTTCGATGGCCACGACAAAATGGTACCGTAGGAGAAACAATTATTTCTAATATTTGTTGTCGAGGTGCAGTTATTGATAGTCATGGATATCTCTATGTTTCTGATGTCGAAAAACATGAAGTCAAACGATGGAAAATAGGAGAACAAAATGGAATTATTGTTGCCGGTGGAAATAGTGTCGGCGATCGTTTAGATCAATTCAATGAGCCACGATACCTTTATGTCGATCAAGATCATTCGATTTATGTATCTGACTGGCGAAATCATCGTATTATGAAATGGTTGAAAGGCGCAAAACAAGGTATTGTCGTTGCTGGTGGTCGTAATCAAGGCAAAAATCTAACTCAATTATCTTGTCCTCAAGGAATTGTTGTCGATCAATCCGGTACTATTTACATTGCAGATTTTGGAGGTCAACGAATTGTACGTTGGTCAAAAGATGCAAACGAAGGCAATGTTGTCATTGGAGGAAATGATAAAGGCAATGAAGCGAATCAATTTCATTATCCGACGGACTTAGCATTTGACGAGCAAAATAGTATTTATGTTCTTGATCGTAATAATTTTCGTGTGCAGAAATTCGTTGTTAAATAGTTATATTGAATAAAAATTCTAATGAAAATCGAAATAGGTGAATACCATTTTAATATTTCAAGTCAAAATGGTACGTCTATTCTACGACCAATGTTCTATAATTTTAATAATGAAAGTGAAAGTTATCAACCCCATGGTCAATTCATATTTAAAACTCATTATTAGGTTGCACGTATTTATACATAAAAAGCAACATCATGCAGTGTTTTATTACCAAAATTTGATCAAGGAAATTTTCAGTGGCAAAAATATACTATTTCAACAACTCTAATTGATTTTTCACTTTTTCAAAACATTTCATCTTCACAATAGAGACATTCCATTGTCTTCAATTCATACGTGTGTAATAAATTTACAATTTTATTACCGCATTTAATGTACATTAAGAGTTTGTAGGTTGCATAATAATTATTTTTACAATTATTACATTTATTAAGATCAATTTATTTCTTATATTCAAATTTCAATCCCTTAATAGTGAATGATACTAATTCGATCTTTATTAAATCTTTTTCTTCTGTTTCGCCAAACATTTTTGCTGACTTTATTTCAATTTTTAATGCTATATGTGCCAACATGCTCCTATAAATTCATAGTCACGTATACTACATTCAATACCTCAAGTACAGAAAAACAAAAGTTTATAATTTCAGCTTTCTCTTTACTGTTTCAATGTTCTGTTTCACATTCCTGATATTTGGATGGTCTGATGGTAGCAAATGTTGCCAAATACATAATGCACGCTGAAGATATTCAAGCGTTTTCGGATACTCGCCCATGCTGTCATACACCAATCCGATGTTGTTGTATGAAGCAGCCAAATCTGGATGATTTTCAGGAAGAGTTTTTTTCCTGATTTCAAGTGATTTTTCATAATATTCAAGTGCTTTCGAGTACTCGCCCATGCTGTAATACACCGATCCGATGTTGTTGTATGAAGTAGCCAAATCTGGATGATTTGCAGGAAGAGTTTTTTTCTTGATTTCAAGTGATTTTTCATAATATTCAAGTGCTTTCGAGTACTCGCCCATGCTGTCATACACCAATCCGATGTTGTTGTATGAAGCAGCCAAATCTGGATGATTTTCAGGAAGAGTTTTTTTCCTGATTTCAAGTGATTTTTCATAATATTCAAGTGCTTTCGAGTACTCGCCCATGCTGTAATACACCGATCCGATGTTGTTGTATGAAGTAGCCAAATCTGGATGATTTGCAGGAAGAGTTTT
>ERZ781398.1830-NODE-1830-length-19153-cov-4.244109_pt1 | contig 19153 bp, 20 predicted proteins | sample MGYA00433077_ERZ781398 | MGnify/ENA primary metagenome ERZ781398 (study PRJEB29847, sample SAMN06458254) | wastewater metagenome | isolation source: Wastewater bioreactor | place: South Africa: Cape Town | study: EMG produced TPA metagenomics assembly of the... | reverse complement strand
ATCGAGTTTCTTTTCTTTCTCTCTCTCTCTCTCGGTCTGCTTTTCTCTCTCTCTTTCATTTTTCTTTTTTTTTCGATGCATATCACTTTTTCTCTTTCTCCTGTCTTATCAAGTCATGGCAAACATCATTTGAAATAAACTCGTTTGTTTGACATAATAATTAGAAGTCAATTAAATATTTTCTCCTTCTCTTGACACAACAAACTGTGATAAAATAATCGACTATTTTTCACAAAGAAAAAAAAACACACTGAACGTACAAAAAAAGAAGCAGAAATGTTCTATTATTCCCGACCATCTTATCAGGTATTTGCTAATGTTTTTTTCTTTTTATTATTTCTTAAAGCATTTTGTGTTCGGTGATTTGCGAATGTAAAGGTAATTGGTCGAAACGAGAAGAGAAATAGAAAGATAATGTTAATCAACACATAATATATAGGTTTGTTCAATCGAGCCGATCTGAATGTCAGCATGGATTGCCATCACACATTCTTTGATCTCTCGCCGAGTGAGCACAAACAAACGAACCTTTTTCTCTTGATTAGCCAACATAGAAATCAGTGGGTGATCGAAGTTTTTTTTCTCTCTCCATGAATATCGATACGTCGTCGATTTGAGTTTGTTGATTTTAGTGATGAACAAACTGTCTACGGCGCGCTTCGTTCTCAGTTTTTTTTGTTCTTTCATGAAATCATCATCAAAACTTCGTTCTGTCTATATTTATAGACGTTTGTGTGTTTATTACTGACAAATGTGTATTATTCTATGTTCCTCTAAGAAGAAAGATAATAATCACAAATCATCAGTCGAGATTCGATTTGATTTAGTAAAGGCGAAAAGAATATCCGTGCAGATAGATATCATTAATGAAGAGTGTACTTGCTTGATTTATTAGAAAGTATTTACACATGAGATCAATCAAAATAAGTTCGATGTTAATATACTAAAGACATTTGTTATCGATCTCTTATACAATCGTTTTGCATTTTTTTTGTGTTCGTTCTCGATTAGGTTTATACATCGGAAGATTATAATCCGGAAAATCCTTCGAGATATCCACCAGGAAAATCAATTTATGGAACTGAATCCGCTTATTATGCTGGTAAGAGAAGAAGAAGATAGAATTCATCTTATATGAAATTTTCTTCGTTTCTTTTCGCCAAATTAGACGGTCAAAATGGTAATCCATGGTTACCACAGCCACCGCCAACAACAGGAAACTATCTACCAACTGATCTTGCAGCTAATCATGGGACGTTTACGGATGCCAATGGTGCATGTTTACCATCAATGGCTAGTTTTCGACCACAGACAACGTACAATACCAATGGCACTGAACAAACAGTACAAACTGGAGAAGCATTAGGCAAAGCATTGCAATCGGTATATGATTATCTTGATATAAGAGAACAATTCAATGAATGAAGAATTTTCTCGTATTTAGATCTATCCAAGCGATCATCCCTATTCGTCGACATCGACACCTGTCGCATCCCCGCCAGTGAATGGTAAAATTCATTGAAAGTCAATCTTCGATTTCGATTATATTTTTCGATTTAGGATCTAGTCAAGCATGGATTACTCCAAGTCAAACCTATCATCCACTGGTAAGTTCGATTGTTCGGCCGATTGAGTAGATTTTATTCTAAATTTCTAAATATCAGACATCACTAGCCGATCTATCGGATGAATCCTATTACTTACTCAATTTAAACGAGGTTTGTTCGATTTTCATTGGGAAGTAGTTATGGACGGGGAATAAAATCAAATATAGTTTCTTTTTCTTTTAAATTTACATTAAAAAACCAAAAGAGAAACATGACTGATTCGATGTATTTTTGTTTTGATTTAGCCGCCAAGATTAGATGTTGACGAGTCTTTTCGACAAACGGATTATCATCATTATTATGCGAATTATCATCCTCAACATTCCACTACAGCCTATTCACCATTTTTGACACATCCAACAACAGGCACATCGGACACATCATCACGAAATCGACTCAACGAACCATATTTACCTTGTAAATACTCGAAATAACGATGGAATTTCATTTCATTTCATTTTGTTTAGATGGCAATCCACCATCGGCTTCGTCGTCAACATCATCGAATGATGCGAATTTAACCTCGTTAACCAACGTGGATTTAAAAGTCGAATGTCCAACAAAAGTCAAACTTGATGCTGAAAATAAACAACCGACAAGCAATCTCTCTTCACAATTAACAACGGAGAAATTGAATGACTACAATCTTCGACGTGATATGACACAAGAGAATGTAACACCATTGACGGTGGCTGTCGGAGGAGCAAGTCGTACTCACATGGGACCAGTATCCTCATCGCCAACAAAACTACGAAAGTAAGAATCGGATTTTTCATTTTCAATAAAAATCAAAATATGAAAAAACTTTGCATAGTTCGTTAACACTAAGTCCAAATAGTCATTTGAGTTTGTCAATGATGCATGGTGGACCGGATTCGGAAGGTAGTATCGATCCAAATGAAACACCGGAAGAACGTGAACGGCGTGAAAAAGATCGAAGAGCTGCGAATAACGCTCGTGAAAGGTAAATAAAAAAAACCTCAAGTTTCTCATTGACCTTTTTTTGCTTTTTTTTTATAAAGATTACGTGTCCGAGATATCAACGATGCATTTAAAGAACTCGGCCGTATGTGTTCAATTCACATGCGTAATGATAAACCTGTTACAAAACTCGGCGTTCTTCAACAAGCCGTCAATTTAATCACCACACTCGAACATCAAGTTCGAGGTAAGATTTGGTTTCTTTTTTTTGTTGAGAATAAATAGATTCGATTTGGTTTGTTTAGAACGGAATTTAAATCCTAAAGCTGCTTGTTTACGCCGACGTGAAGAAGAAAAATCGGATGATCAACCAGGCAATATGAATTTAATGACTTCTCAAGGGCCAATGTTGATGCAAACGGAATCATCATCAATCGATGGCGTCGGTTATATGGAGCAAATGCATCAATCAATACAACAACCCTATTGGCAACAATGAAATATACATATTTGTGAATATTGTTGTTTCGTGTTTTCTCTTTTTTTCTTGTTTATTGTCATTTTTGCACAATATAATGACTTGCTTTATCGGTGCCTTTGTCTTCATCTTCATCCCTCTTTCTCTCTTGTTTCTATTGAATATACGTACGTACATAAATGACCAAAAAAACTAAGATTTCTTTTCGTGTTTTCTTTTAGTATTTACCTGTATTTTTCCTATATAAAAACATAATGATGATGTGCAACTCTAAATGATTATTAAAATAGGATAAGACAGTATTTTTCTTTCGTTTTTCTCTCTGTTCTGGTTGACTTCTTCTTGTTTTCGGATTGTGCATATTCTCTACATCTCATTATTGTACAATCTCTCTCTCTCTCTCATATAGATATGAGCCATGAATACATCGTATGAATCTTGTTTTCTTTTCGTGTTTTGTTTTCTCTTTCTCTTTGTGAAAACTTCTTCAATGTATTGCTCTTAATTGTTATTATTAATGCATTATTTTGACGAATTGGGATTGACATTGATGTATAAATATCTTAGAATCAACTATTCAATTTGTTATCATTTCGTTTTTTTTCTCTTCTTCTTCTTCTCTTTTTGTTTTGTACAAAATCTTTTTCGTAGAAACACAAACGCACACACATTTTTCTTTTCTTTTCTTTTTTCTTGTCCAAAAATCATCTGTTAATTGGTTGTTTTTTTGTTTGACATTGCTCATCTTCGAATAATCTTTTGTCTATTTCTCAATTGTCTTGTTTACTTTTGAGTATCTCCTTTTCTTATCCTTATTGACAATTATACAATAAAGAGAAGTGCACTCGTTTATTAAACAGAAAAAAAAGAAAATCAAGGGTTAGTTCTTCGTTGATTTTAAATCTCGTCGTGAACCATAATCGAGAATTTGTTTGAGAACGAATTGTTCGTCAGCATGTTCATCTTTTTTCTTTATTAAAAGCCATTGATTTACTCCGAATTTCGTTCGAATCATTGAAAATTGTCCTTTTAATTTATTTCCATACAATATAAAAGCCAATTTACCTTTGTCAATGCCTGCATTGACATCAGTATTGTCAATAGATTCATATATTCCTTTATCCCATGTTCGTACTTCGCCTATTCGAAATATATAAACTATAATTTAGAAGAAAGAAAAAAGCTAACCTGCTCCATATTCTCCATCTGGTATTTTTCCTTCGAAATTCATGTACGAGATTGGATGATCTTCAACCATTATTGCTAGACGTTTATCACGAGGATTCAGACTAGGACCTTTTGGTATTGACCTATTTGTATTAATAGAACAAATAGTATCTGTTTGTTTTTAGTCAATTATGTACTGCCTACCAACTAGGCAAAATAAGCGAATTGAATAAAAATATTGTTTTTATTTTCAAATCTACCTTTTCATGATACCGTCATATTCAAGCCGGAAATCGAAATGAAGCGAAGAAGCATGATGTTCTTGTACAACAAATCGATATTTATCTCCTTCTTTGTTAGTAATTGATGGCTCTGGTTCAGTAGTTTTATTGAAATCTCGTTTATTCTCATATTGTTCAAGTAAATTTCTTGTTGGAAACTGTACGCTTTTCATTCGTCGAACGGTCAAACAAAATTTCGATAAAATCATCAAATAGAATCTGAGTCAAACGAAAGGAAAAAAACAAATATCATTTTTATTATTATCTAAATTCAATAAAATGTAGAAAAAAAACGCCAACAAAAATCGTTAAAAGCATGTTTAAAATGCGTATGTTTTATACAAAGAAAAGAAGAAAAAATTATCTGACAGATATACATTCGAATTCAATTCGATGATTTTATGCGTAAGAATTCGTTTTTTGTCGTGGTTTGATTTTTTCCGATTGAATCCATTGAGCGTCTTCATTCATAAAATCGTCGAAATTATTGAAAAAATACAAAATCCGATCGTTACGAGTGAATTTATATTCCCTAAAATGACCAATTCAAGTTCGAATAATTTATTTAAACAAGAAAAAAATCAAAACCATTTTCGACAATAGCGAAGCTTGTGTAAGATCGTAAACTGTTGCCAACGTTTCCAGAAATTAATCGTTCGACCATCGGGCAAATAATCCGAATTACCAATATGAACAAATGTTAAATCAGAAAGAATTAAACCACTAAACAAAGACAATCCCGTAAAATGAAACAAGACTTTCGTAGGATTTACATGTAAGGAATACACGGTTGACCAACAGATGCATTTAATGCTTCGCGATAGTTCTTAAATGAACCTGTACTATCAATAAGTCCGGTGTGTTCGGAGATTGACTTGAAAAGATTCGAAAATTTGAAATTAATTTGTGAGAAAAACAAACCGACGAAGTGACTTACATCGGTGATGCTTTTCGACCATTGTAATCGTTTCAACGGACCGCAATCGAGTGCAGATAGAACAGCTAAATATGAATTGAAATTGTTTAAACGTCGTAAATGCTAAACAAGAGGCGAACAATTTATTTGAAATGAAAATCAAATTGTCGACACGAATTACTTTTAATATTTTTAAGAATTTTTCGAAATAAATCTCTCGCTGCCGTTGAGAATTCTGTTCGAGTATTCGAGATCGTACCCTTCGAAAGAAAAAAAAACAACAATAAGAACTTTCGATTATCATTCGAACAATCGTTTACCAATACGAAATATTATTAAAATGCTCGGTAAATGCTGCTAAATTCGGCGAGAAATCTTCGCCTTTTTCGATTGACATGTACAAAATTTCTGATAGTTGAATTTTAAGAAACAATTCCGAATCGAGCAATGTCAATTGTTCACTGATTTCCATCGCATGAAAGTCCAAAAGAATTGCTCGTTTCGATGAAATCGAATTTTGTATGAGAAGAATGTCCTGTTGTAGTTGTTCGTTGATCAACTGTGATTTTTGGAAACGTTCGAGAGATTTCTTTCGTAGTAATTTGCCTAGTTGAAGTTCACCGTGTCGAATTAGATTTGTTACAAAATGTGAAAGAGATTTCATGAGAATTTCGGTGAGTTCATTACTAAAGAATGAAAATCGATCGAATGGACATATCAAAATGAGAGTTTACTCGATTTCATCGATAACACGTATGACAAGTGAAAATGCGTAACGAGCGATTTTTTTCTTCGTTTCAAATTGCGAGAAGAATGTGTAACGTTGAATGAGTTTATCGATGAGATCACTCGGAGAAATAAACGTTCGATAGGTCGTTAGGAAAGCTTCTTGATAGACGAAATCTATTCAAGAGAAAAAAAAAAGCGAATTGTTTGTTCGGGTTAAATGAGAAATCAATGCGAACCTTTTTTATCGGGAGATGTAGCGCGGATGATAAGAGCATCGATCGAACCACCACGAAGAGGAGGATCTTCGTTCTAGAAATGAGAGAGAAAAAAAATAAGATTTCGAGTGAAAATTAATGAAACGTACGGTATTGAAAATAAGTAAATGCGAGATATTTTCGAGAAAGAGATCACTTTGATAATCGATTTTCTCGGCATTATCGTAGAAAGTCGATTCATCGAGTTCACCATTAGATTTTGACTAGAAAACGAAATTAATTTGAAATAACAAAAAAACAAAAGAATTAAACCTCTGTGAAAATTCCTACAGATTCGATTGTTTTGTTCATATTTAGTCTAGTCGTTAGTTCTTTCGTTTTCAATGAATCATCACTATTCGAAAATATTTGCATATTTTGAAAATGTTGTTGAAGTTGATCGAAAATATCTTCGAAACGTCGTTGAGGTGTTGGTACTAAACATGTATCACGAAGGAATACTTGAGCATTATTTTGATCATATCGATCGAATAAAGACATGTACGCTCGTGCTAAAAGAAAACACAAAGATCGATTAGAAGTCATCTGATGTTGCTGCTATTTTCGAACCAGTTTTTCGTTTGGGTGGTAATGGAGGAGGATCATTCGGAATATTTTCATTCTTATCCGGCATATTAACATGACTAACTCGAGATGTCAGAGTGATCTTTGCTGGTTCGTTGTCATCATTCGATTGTTGCCGATGAACTAATGTTAATTTTTGAGTTTGAAAGCCACCTTTTGGCGAATGAACGGAACAATCAGTTCCATTATAAATCTGTGCGGATTCTTTTCGATCGATGACACCTTGTCCATTGTTAATTGTTGTTTTTGTTACGGTACTTTTCATTATTTTCGAAACATTCGATTCGTACAATGTATCGATGCTATTATGTCGATAAGGTATTGTCAAATGTTTACGTTCGGACAGATGATCGATCGATGGTGAACGGACGTTGGTTTTTGAACGTAGAGCATCATCTAATTCGCGTGTATACTTTTCGACAATTTGATTAATATCATCGACAATTAATTGAATACGTTCATCGTTGTCTTTTTCGTGTTTGACTTTGTTCGGTAGAAGCGAGGAGATTAGAAGGGAATTTTCCGTTCCACTACTTCGAGATCGATTGGATATGATTGTAGCAGAAGATTTCACCGGACGTCTGTCAAGTTTCGGAGGTAGAACAGGACCAGATTCATCAGTAGAACTAAAATTTTATGGTGAAATAAAAATAGAAATCGATTTGTAGACAAACCTAGTCGTTGATTGGAAACTTTGAAAGGAATTTGAACGTGTATCGATACTTAATAATGAAGTTGTATCACAAGCAAGTGATATACAATTCTATTTGAAAATAGAAACCGATTTTCTTTTCCTTCGTTCATTTTTTTCTCGTACTTTAATTGCGATTGTTAGATCATGAACAATGCTTTTATATTTATCATTATCGTTTAATTTTGATAAAATTAATTTATCAGACCAATCGATCAAATCAGCAAGGAGAGAATAAACATCACTAAGTAAACGTGTTCTAAAAAATGAATATTGACAAATAAGAAAACTTATTTGACATCGCAGTGATTAATAACCTGAATTTTTCGGGTTCATTTCCAAAGATGCCTTTAAGAGTACTGTCAATTTCGAATATATTTTCAATTAATGACGTAATTATATTGGGAAGGATTTCAAGTTTTTGATGTTGTAAAACTTGTTCGAGATAATTTAATGATTTACAAACTTCTTTTTCACTTTTATACAATCGTTCGATTGCCGTTTGAGGTAACTAATCGAACAAATACAATTGTGCATTTAATTCATCAATGAATTCGATACATACGTTCAGAGAGTCATTGCTAATAATTGAATTTCGGTCGGACTTTTTTCTTGATCGATCATAAGTTTTCTGTAATTGTTCGAGTGATGACGAGTGAGTCGGTTCGGTTTTCGGACTATGTCGATGGACCATGTCGCCCAGAACGCGCCGAAGTGAATGTCGAGAAAAGGCCATGAATTTATCTGAACATATTTATTAACTTTTATTATCTGTCAAAGAAATCGATAACAAACTTACTTATTTAACCTCGAATTAATCCGAGTTATGCAGAAGCTGGTGTATTAATCTCTTGTTGTATAGTGTACATATAAAGATTTATAAATGTAAGTCAATGACGTGAACTAGTAGTAGCAAGAGCAAAAAACAACATTGCCTCCCGCTAATACCGATCAATCATCATCAACATCGTCATTGTCGTGGATTTCTCTTCTTCTTTGCTAGCGTCTTGTATTCTAATGGTTGAAGTAGTGCGTACATACACTTCTCCGTCGACTGGAGTCATAGCATGGCATCTATCATTATCTAGAGAGAAGCGAGGCAATAAGAAGAAATAGAATAGAGAAACGAGAAAGGAGACTAATGCATTTTTCCATCTGTTAATACGGAAAAGCGAACGAGAAGTAAGAGACAGAGAAAAAAAAGCAATAAATGAAAGCTATAACAGCTTTATATCAATCCTTAAGATCAATAGAAAAAAAAAGTCTAAAGTGATGACAGTTTTTTTTCTTGTTCCTTCGAGCTAAAGACGACAGAGAACAACGTTGTTCTTTATGTTGATCTATGACTGACCATGGAATAATTGACAATGACAAGTCAGAAGATTCTCAATGTAAAAAATCATCCGCTGACAATTGATACAAATACGCCATTCGACCGGCAATATACATGCAGATACAACTACGATAACTCAGTTTTTGTTCGTCGACAGAAAAGAAAACAGAGAAAAAAAGTTGACACATGCCGATCTTCTGTGATATATTAATTATTGATTCCTTTTTTTATTTAATCTTTTGATGAGTCGAGAAAGTCAAAAAAAGAAATAATGATTTTATTAAATCAAAATAATCATACAATCGATCTGACGACGACGACGACAACAACAACAAACATATAATTATTTACATCTAGAAATAATACTCAAATATGAAATGCCAGGATTAACGGTCTTTGATTAAAAACATAATAAAAAAAACCAATCCAGCTATTCAAATCTTACCTGATGGTTGTTTATTGACGAGTGCAAACACTCAACTTGCCTTCACAGACCTAATATTGATTATTACAATTACATCATTGTGAAATAGATTAATCGTCTCAAATGAAATATTGAAAAAAAAGAGGACTGATGACATGTCATCGAGTCACTTTTGTTTGCTCTTTCTCATTCTTTTTTTTACCGAATAAGATTATCGACAAAGGTGTCAATCATTAATTCTGTCTTCATTCATGCAAATTCCTTCTATAATTAATCATTTTCACCCGATTGCATTCATATTGATCTTGTCTTACAATTACTTACCGGTTTCAATCAAAACAAAATCATTCGAATTCATAATCAATTATGAAATTCTTCTATGCAAATGATTAATTCAAGTATTTACTATCGACATACTATTTGAATTGATAATCATATTCTTGAGATTCCAATGGAACACTTCGTCAATAAGATACAATATAATTTGTTTTTCTTAGATTGATTGATTTAATAAATATATACACAATGTAATATTTGATATCCTGCTATACATAGATCATACAGATTGATAGATTGACTGTTTGATAGCAGAAATAAACAATACTGATCTATGGTCTGTAAAGAGATAAACGAACAAATATAAATATATTCAAGGTGATTTTACTTACGTCTTGGAAAGAGAATTTTTGCAAAATGAGATTAAAAATAAAATTATCCTCCCCTCAAAACGGAACTAGTTTTCTCAATAGAAATATTTATTGAAAAAAAAAGAATCTCAAAGATATATTTTGTTAAATTACTAGTATCTACATATTCTGAATTACTGTTATCGATTCGAAAATAAATATGTCATAGCCTTTCGCTGTATATTTCTTACTCTCATTTAAGACTGAATAAGAAGTTCGTTTTGATTACCATCAAGTCCATACGTCGTAAAATGTTCCACCTAAAATCAAATCAAATAAATTCTACTACAAAGATTTTGATCTAGTTTTGTTTCTTTACCGTAAATGTCCAAGCTCCATCGGTCATATCATAATTAATAAAATCTCCGTCGAATTTCTTTGTTGTTTCACGTAAATAATTCGTGTAATTCATTTTTTGAATTCGTTCGACATCGGTAATTTCCTGTCGAGTTGAACGATCTATTGGATAGACACCGAGTAATGTTATTCGAGCTGAACGATTCAATCCTTGACCAACTGGTGGTTTTTTATTGTCATCGGGATAAACAGTCACTTCATGACGATCGATTTCAACTAGAACGAGAAGACGTTTATTTAATGTGATTGATAAAATATGAAATTAGGACTTACTTATTTCATCGAGATTGAGTCCAGCAATATTTATTTGACCATAAAATGTTACTGAACCATATTGTTCGTGTCCAACAGTGAATTGTTTAACAATACATTCGCCTTGATCATTGAATAGTGTTTTTAGTTCGGATATTTTTGGTATTGTATAGTAATTTTCACGTGTTAAAATTGGTAAACGAAACTTGTTGACATCAGGAACGATTGTTTTACGGGGAATTGTTGGTGGTGATGCTGATAATGGTCGTGATTCGACCGTTGTATTTGTGGGTGCAGTACGATGTTCACCTAAATAAAGGTTTTTGTATTTTTATTTTGATAATCGAAGTGACTTACTTGATGAACGAGGTTGGCGTTGATTTTCAACTGTTGTTATGTCGCTGAATTTTTCAAGATCAGCTAAACGTCGTATCGGATAAAGTGATCGAAGAGTATTCGATTGATATGATGAATCAATGAAATCATTTGATAAACGTAATTTTGACAATTTATTTCGACTGAGTAATACTAATTCTTCTTCATCAGTAAAACTGCCTGCTAGTACACTTTGTTTTGGTTTTATTATATCGGCAGATAATGTCGATGTTGTTGAAACTGGTTTCAATTTAAAATTAATATCACTAACTGGCCGAGCTGGTGATGACTTTCGTGAGTTTGTTTGTAAAGATAGTCCTATTGTGGGACCTGATTCTTGTGTTTGTTTCGATGATGTGACGGTTGAATCAGTAGTTGGTTGTTGAACTACTTGTATTCGATTAATATCAGTAAAATCTTTTGTTCCTCGGTTAGCATATGGGTCAAGCAATGTTGCAGTTAGAAATCCTTGTTTGATTATAGAAGATGGTTGTTCATTAGGATTTTCTTGTTTTAATGGTTGTGCTGCTGTCGGTAATAGTGGATTAGTAGTTGAGATTGATGAGCCAGGATTTAATATACTTGTTGCAGTTGCAGCATAAGAAAATGGTGTTGTTGAACTGCCCATGCCAAGTGGATTAGTGGTAGTTGAAGCAATAGTACCGAATGGTTGTCCAGGTGCAGTAGTGCTAAGTGGGCCCATTGTAGTTGGAACTGCAGTGGTAGCGCCAAATGGATGTGTTGCAGTTGAAGCAATAGTACCGAATGGTTGTCCAGGTGCAGTAATAGTAGCAAACGGGCTTGTTGTCGTTGGAGCAGTAGCACCAAATGGTTGTATAGGTGCAGTGGTAGTACCAAATGGACTGGTTGTAGGTGCAGCAGTTGTACCAAATGGCTGTGTAGGTGCAGCAATTGTACCAAATGGACTTGTTGTAGCTGAAGTAGAAGCAATACCAAACGGAGTCGTTGCGGTTGGAGCAGTGGCACTAAATGGTTGTGTAGGTGCAGCAGTTGTACCAAATGGACTGGCTGTAGTTGGAGCAGTTGTAGTACCGAATGGACGTATTGTAGTCGAAGCACTAGTACCATACGGTTGTGTAGGTGCAGTGGTAGTGCCAAATGGACTGGTTGTAGTTGGAGCAGTTGCAGTACCGAATGGCTGTGTAGGTGCAGCAATTGTACCAAATGGACTTGTTGTAGCTGAAGTAGAAGCAATACCAAACGGAGTCGTTGCGGTTGGAGCAGTGGCACTAAATGGTTGTGTAGGTGCAGCAGTTGTACCAAACGGACTGGTTGTAGTTGGAGCAGTTGCAGTACCGAATGGACGTATTGTAGTCGAAGCACTAGTACCAAACGGTTGTGTAGGTGCAGTGGTAGTGCCAAATGGACTGGTTGTAGTTGGAGCAATTGTAGTGCCAAATGGACGTATTGTAGTCGAAGCACCAGTACCGAACGGTTGTGTAGGTGCAGGTGTAGTGCCAAATGGACTAGTTGTAGTTGGAGCAGTTGCAGTACCGAATGGACGTATTGCAGTTGAAGCACCAGTGCCGAACGGTTGTGTAGGTGCAGCAGTTGCACCAAATGGACTGGTTGTAGTTGGAGCAATTGTAGTGCCAAATGGACTTGTTGTAACTGAAGCACCAGTACCAAATGGTTGGGTAGATGCAGTTGTAGCACCAAATGGGCTTGTTGTAGCTGGAGAAGTAAATGTAAATGGCGAATTCATTGTCGTGGCAAATCTAGCAAAAGGATGATTTGAAGACGGTGCCGCTGAATTTGTTCCCATTAGTGGAACAGAAGTGTTATCTGAAAAAAAGAAACGATCAATTAGAAGAATACTCAATATCTTTCATATTGTACATACTTATTGTTGTAGGATTTGTCATTGTCGATGTCTGTGATGCACCACTGCCAAATACAAATGGATATGCTGGTGTAGTGTTTAGTGTGGTCGTTCGTTGTTGTGTTGTCATCATTGGATGATTAGATGTAGCAGAAGCTCTGATGAGTTAAATATAGAATTAAATATGTGTGAAAAATTGGATGCAATGAATCAATCTAAAGAATGTGTAGCAACGCAGATAATGAGAGAAATTTTGTGTAAAAACGAAATGTTTGACGTTAACAGCGTTTACAAATATTATGCAGATAACTGAAAACTACAACTGCTTACTGTAAGTTAAATACTACGAAAAAAAACATTAGTCAAGAGAGAGAGAAACGTAAGCAATGACTCCGATAAATATTACGCAACAGTCAACCAATGTGACTCAGTATTTTCTTCCCAGTTGGTTGTTGTATCAAACAGATTCTTTCGTTCTGTTCTGTATGTATATATTACATTACATTACTCACTAGAGGAGATTTCAATAACGAATGATATTCAATCGTAGATGTCGCATAGTTTTTCTCGAACATACTTATTCATCATCTTCTTGATCAAACTAAAAGAAAAAAAGCTTATTATTCATATTTATTCAATATTCGCCACATATTCATATTAATTCTTTATTTTCGAATAAACTGTTATCTGATTACTAAAACAACGAACGAATAGTATCCATTGATCGTTGTCATATTTATCATTAGTCGATCAATGGACTGTTTGCTGTCGGTCTAAAAAAAATAAATATCGTGAAGGGTAATCAAGGTTAAATGTACATTTCTCAGTTTTAGATAAACTTTGATATTCAATCTCACCTAATCAAATACGTTTCTTTTTGTCTTCTTTTCCTTATTGAATTATGGAAGAACCAACGAAATCAGACATTGATGCCATTTTTAAACGATTGAAAACTCTTCCAGCTAATAAAGTTTGTTTCGATTGTGGTGCAAAAAATCCCACATGGGCATCGGTTACTTATGGTGTATTTGTATGTATCGATTGTTCAGCAGGACATCGTGGTCTTGGCGTGCATCTTTCATTTATTCGTTCTACAAATCTCGATACCAGTTGGGGATGGCTTCAACTTCGGTATTGTTTTTTTTTCTTATGAAAGCTAATTCTTCATTGATTTTCTTTTGCATATTTAGTGCCATGCAAGTTGGTGGTAATGCAAATGCTGTATGTTGTTTCTTTCGTAGATAAACAAAAATTAATTGAGTTCTTCGATTGAAATATTTAGGAAGCATTTTTTCAACAACATAATTGTCAAACAAAAGATCTACAACAAAAATACAACAGTCGAGCAGCACAATTATATCGTGAAAAACTTCATCAACTTGCCACGAAAGCTATGAAACAATACGGAACAAAAGTAATTGTTTAGTTTTGTGTTGATAAATTCGATCGAACAATTTGTTGTCGTTAGATTTTTCTTGATGACGGGCATAAACATGATCAAACTCAGTCAACTAGTGATAAAAAAGAAGATGATTTCTTTCATGAACATTCTCAACTCGCATCGAAATCAACTTGGAATGATGATGGTGCTGCTTCACTTTCAAGCAATACCAACAACCAAATAGCTGATCCAAGCGAAGGACCATCGGTTGATCCAAGTTTATTGGACGCTGATGGAGCAGCGAAAACGCTCGACTCGAAAAAATCGACTATTGGTCAACGTCGAGCACCAGCACCTAAAAAAGTTCGACAAGGAATTTGACTGATTTATGTTGAGTTTGATTTTGTTTTCGTTAGAAAGGCTTCGGTGCGCAAAAGGTCAATACAGATTTCAAAGAAATCGAACGTAATGTTCAAGAACAAGAGAAATTACGCGAACAACAAGCCTTTCTCGAACTGAAAAATCGCGAAGAATCTGCCAAACAAATGGAAAAACAAATGGCAGGTCTCAAATTTGTTTATCAAGATATTGACAAACAACGTGACATAGAAGAAGCGAAATTAAAACAATCGAATCCGAAAAAAGCCGAACAAATGGAACGACTCGGCATGGGTTTCGGTGGTCGAAGGTAAAGATTTTCTATTCAATTATTCGAGCAAATATTTCGAATGTTTTCAAAGCGGTGTGAGTCATAGTGCCATGACTGAAATGCAAACAATTCAACAAGAAGGCGTGACAACAACAAGAAACGTGTCTCTTGCAACGCGAAATCGAGATTTTTTCGATGATTTCGAACCGGCTGGTTTTAGTAGTCGATCAAAGTATGTATTTAGAATAATTGACATCGATTTATATAAAATCATGATTATTTATTTAGTTACGATAAAAACGATCGATACGATGATGACTATAGAAAGTACTATCTCTATGCTTTTTCACACAGTTTATTAGTTCTTAACCTTAGTTGACATACTAAAAAAAGCAGCGTTTAGTTTAAATAAATTGACTAATTGGTTAATTTCTCTACAGATTGGACGATGATCTCTTCAAACCGAAATCTTCATCGAAAGCCAATGATTCATTCAATGCTGATTGGGAAATAATCGATTCGAAACCATCGTCATCCTCGTCAAGAGATTACGGATCAAGTAATACAAATACATCATCCTATTCCAACTACGACAGATCATCAGCTAACAGTGGTGGATTCGGTTCATCATCGCAATCGTACAGTGGAGCAGCTGATGGTGATGCACAAAAACGTTTTTCCAATGCCAAAGGAATATCAAGTGATCAATTTTTCAACAAAGATTCCGACGTACGTATGTGAACGTCGTGTTCGCATTTGATAATATTTTTCAAACAACTTTCGTTCTATTCATTTCTGCATGCATCTATCAACCTAAACGGCAAAGACTGAAAAGAAATATTCATAAACGAACAATTTTCGTTTTGTTACTGCTTGCTCACTAACCCATCATTTTTGATAAACAACCATGCACGTGCTCATCTAAAATCTAGACTTCTATTCAACAAAATTTTCCTAATAAAAGAAAAAGCAATTGTTTCAGTTTTCACAGATTGACACTGATAATTTGCAAAACACTAAATTTTCTTTTTTGTTTTTCTATTCATTCTTATAGAACGATCGAAATAATGCGGCAACGCGTTTTCAAGGAAGTACAAGTATTTCCAGTGAAGATTACTTCGGTGATCCAAGTAAAAAACAAAATCGTTCGAATTATCAAGGTCCTGATATATCAGCGATGACCGCTGATTTGAAAGAAGGAGTTTCGAAAGCAGCTGGCAAACTATCGTCATTGGCCAGTAGTGTTATGTCAAGCATTCAGGTATGAATCGAATTTCAATTCGATCTATTTTCGTTCTCGTTTGATTGATTTTCGATTCGGAGAATAAAGTTGAAATGTTTTTCTTATAGAAAAAATAAATAGAACTATTCATTAGCTAGCCAATGGGTAAGATTAATGATTCAATTTGACAGTTTATAATTTGAATTGTTATTATTTTCTAATGGACGGAGGATATTTAGTTACTGATATTCTAATTGAAAGAATTCGTTTGCATTTGTATGATTTTTATATATTTTCTTCTTGAATTATTTTAGGATCGGTATTGAATTTGTCAGACAAAGAAACAATTGCCAGTTGTTATCATTTCGTTTTCTCTCATAATCTAAACGTGACTGTTCTTGTTTCTGTCTCATTCGTTTCTTTTTTTATTTTATTAAACATTTATTTAACATCATCTAGTACTATAAAATTTTCTCTTTCTTTCTTTCTTTCTCATTATTTGTTTTCTGGTTGTTTTGTTATCTCTTTCGTCATTTGTGCTTACTTTCATTTCTTTTTCTCTTTTAATTTATTTGAAGAAAAAAAAACATTTTCTGTCATTTCTACTATCTGCATACACTTACAAATACATACGTATATTAATATTTTAAATGAAACGATAGATTCGATCGTATGTTTGTTAACAATGAAAAGCTTACGAAGCCCTATTTAGCTTATATTTGGATAGTGTAAATAACAATCGAATATTTTGTTTGAATACAAGAAATTCTTGTTTTGTTTTTATTCGAACTATGAAGGCTACTATGAATAATACTGACGGAGCAGATATGTTTTCCTGAATCCATGAGCAGAAAAAGAGAGAAAAAGAACGAAGAGAAATGTGGGACGAAAAAAATGGAAGAATAATACGATATAGACTATTGACGGATGCAAAAAAGAGAGAGAAAGAAAAGAAAAAGAACGTTATAACGTTATTTCTACCAACAGTATTTACCCATTGCACAGCGCTAAAGGACAACAACAAAAACAACAGCACGAGCCTTTTTTTCAAGCATCGTTATCCATCGTAATAAAAAAATTAATAAGTAGGTAGCTAGACAATATAGAAGAGAGGAAATATAATCGGGGCCTTCTTCAATACATCAGCATATATATATATATATTACGTCGTGCTTTTTGATAGAGTGCATCACACCTGTTGACTACCGAATAAATATATTATCTATTTTTATCGACAAATGAAGTACACAATAGCGAGACAATTTGCTATTAGAAAAGAAAAGTTCGAAATAATCTGCGATTCAAAAACTGTTTCTACAGTGAAAGTTACACGTTCAAAAGACCATAAAGGCCAATACGAGTAAAACAATAGTTTTGATTTTTTGCTATCGATGTTTATCATCTATTTTTCTTGTTAAGTGTCAAACTATCAACTCTATTCTCAAAACGAACGGGCGACGAAACATGTACTATTGAACTGGATTCATCGAAGCCTCGTAGTTATTCAATTTATATTCAAACAAATCATTCCAATGGCAAAATTCTATTCGGAACTTTATCATACGAAGATGTTAGCTATGATAATTATCTCTATACGATCATTATTGGAAGTAAATTGTATAAGGTACGAAGTTGTGATTTAAAAGATCGACGATTGGCTATGGTTGATACGAATGTAGATCAATATCCTGAAACATTATTTCAAGTTATTGATTCATTCTCGAAATCAAATAAAACGTATCATGTTACGATTAATGATCGAGAAAAACAACTTGGATATCTTGCAATCGTTATTTTACTTGATCTACATGAATGTAAACGAGGATAACTTCGAACGAGAAAAATCAAATTTCGATTATTTTTATAATTAGTTTTATCTATTGTAATATAATAAATCTTTTAAAGAACAGGGGCGAGTTTCATGCATATATCAAATTACAATTAGTGTAGGAGTCGCGCGTGTGTGTGTATTGTAATTGGTGACGCTTGACTGAATAGGGCATATGTGATAGGGGGTTTGATAAAGGCAAAACTGTGTGTTCTGAAAGTACAATGCGTAGGTTCTGCATTGTACAGTTTATTATGACGTTGATAATGAAGTCATGATCATGAATAAATCGCCCATTGTCAATACGGGTTTTGTTTCAAACAAAAGCGTAGGTATCCAGTAATTATAACGAAAGAACGAGCGAACAAAAAGGTTTTTCTCTATTGGACTAATTAATCAAAACTTGATCAAATAATTTGTCTATTTCTGATAACTATCTTATTTACAGCATGTCAAGTATAAAGATAAAGTTTGAGATATGTGTACAAGTCTTAACTCAATTAAGAAATACGACTAATCATTGTACGACAATCGACGGAAAACATTGTCAAAATGACATCATGATAAAAGAAAAAGCATTCAAACTTTACGTTTTTAGAAATTTCTCGTCATCCGACATGCAATTTCTTTCTATTTTTGTTAAAACAATATCATCGGCATCATCTTTCTCTTTCCTCTTTTTTTTTCTCGTCCTCAAAGATAAAATAAAATGAAAATCTCAACAACATATTTTTTCTAACTTTTGTCATTTCTTTTTCTGGCAAAGAAAAAAATGACTATGAGTTGCTAACAAATAGCCGCCGTTGCTTAGCATTCTGCTTTCTTATTATAAAACCACCATCCATGAATATCAAGCTAAATGAGTGTTCTGCTCATTTTACAAACTCATACTTGAATAGTATCGTGATCCATTTCTTTTTTGCTTTTTTAAGGAGTATTTTTATTTCTTTGAAAATTTTCAGAGCTATTGAAGTTTTAATGTTTACTCGATTAGTTATGCTCGATTTTCATTCGAACTATTCGGCAAAACACATCTACCGTCAAAAAAATATTTCTTTTATCTATATTTAAGTATAAAATTCCTTAGCTACAATCTGTTTATATACAATGAAAATCTATCGACGCATGTTATACGTTGAAAATTCTAAGAAGTATTTTTCTGTAATTACTGTTA
>ERZ781398.1826-NODE-1826-length-19167-cov-4.656028_pt1 | contig 19167 bp, 25 predicted proteins | sample MGYA00433077_ERZ781398 | MGnify/ENA primary metagenome ERZ781398 (study PRJEB29847, sample SAMN06458254) | wastewater metagenome | isolation source: Wastewater bioreactor | place: South Africa: Cape Town | study: EMG produced TPA metagenomics assembly of the... | reverse complement strand
ATGTTTTCTTCCAAACGATTCTCAATCATCTAATTCGTCCGCTCCTTATACGATCGGTTTGAATACACTCAACGCTACTGGTATGAACATTATTTTTGCACCTACAACCACAACAAATCCATCCGAGTCGTCGTTATCATCATCACCATCATCGTCATCTACGCCATCTCAGTCAAACATTCCACTAGTTCTAACTCTTGCTAATCTCCCCTATCAATCCAGTTAATCAATTATTTAAATTTTCTTTTTTTTTCTGCTATCATCACTTGCATTGTATATAAGACATATACACGTAGGGAACAGAGAGAGAGATGGAGGAGGGGAAACGAAAAAATGCATGATTGTTATTGGTCATAATAAAGCAAAGTTACTTTTATAAGACATTCTTTTTTCTCTCTCGTTCGTTCTTTTCTCGGTATTTCGATTTTTTTTGAGAATGGGTAAGACAAAAGAACTTTAATCTGTTTTTTTTCTTTCGATTCTTCTTCATTGGAGGACATGAGTGAGTACATGCAGCAAAAAAAAAGAACCGAGAAAAGTGAGCGAGAAAAAAAAAAGAAAATGAAAACGACAAACTTCAGTATTTCGCCTCGAAACATGTTAACGTATTGATGACATAAGATTTGTTTGTGTGTTTTTTCTTGTGCAAATTTGGCAACGAACCTTGAGATTAGTGCGAATAAAAAAAAAGTAATGCTTGCGTTTTATGTCTTCAAAACGAAGTATTTACATTTGATGTATCTTTTCATTTTCAAATAAGATCGAGCCATATCAATCAGCTTATATAATTTCTTTTCGAGATCGAATTACATTTTACATTTATCTCTGTTCTTTAGTTATTTTTCATTTGTATAGATTTTGTTTTCTTTGTTTTTGACACCATAAGAAAAAGTACGAAACGAATATGAACTTCATTTGCAATGCTTTATTTGTTCGTTTTACTTGCTTTCTTTCTCTCGCTCTCTGACGTTGTTTTTCTTGAATAAGAATAAAAATTTGTCACTTTTTGTCTTGTTTTTTCAATAAAATTAAAAAATTTTCTCTCCGTCTGTCTGACTCTTTCAAACAAATCTGAATATGCATATAAATATAAATTTGTTTTTGTTTTTTTTATAGATTGATTTCAAATAGAAGAAAATATTCAATGAAACTATTACAATGACATTCCGGTGATCTCCGAATAATACAATGGCATTATCAGCATATGGAACTGAATTACCATTTCGACAGTGTGTGTCGAAAATTCCAGCCGAACGAACAACTCAGGTTAGTTAACGCGCATGTTGTACTATTGAACAGATGTTTATACTCGAAAACAATTAAATACAATGAAGTGTTTACTTTTTTTTATCTTGACATTTGAACATGGCAAGAAAAACGAGGAAAATGAATCGTTTCAATATTTATCTTCCCGATCGAACATTGTGTTCGAAATCGTCTGTTGATTTTCCCTTTTTCTAACAAGATCATCAGTTGTGATTTGCCGTCAGTCATAGTATCTTTTGCTTATACTAATGATTAATTTATATGTTCGATATATATACACACATACATATATACATATATATGTATTATTATTCTCAGCTGGAAGCTGTTGGATCTGATTAAATAGACATGTTCACCCTTTTCAACTTCGCCCGACATGTATATATTAACACTGACGTAATGTATTGTGATCTGAAGTATATACGTATGATGTCTATATAGTAATGATTATTATTACTATTATGTAAATTAAAATGAGAGTTTTACATTGAAGAGAAGAAGAAGAAGAAAAAAAATCAAGAAATCAATGAGAAGTAACACATCGTTGAACAGAAAAATACAAACGAGTGCGCAACAACTGTTCAATGCGCACATCAATAGAAGATAAGGAAGAAACAACAACTAGACTAAGACAGCTTTTCTTTTTCTTCTTCTTCTCCCTCACACACATACTCTCGGTTGTGTTTGTCTATTCTTCTTCTTCCATTCTGTCTGCGGACATCGCTAACACTACGATTGAAAATGATTGCCAACTTGTATTGAGTATAGAGAACTATATGGTTAATCATTGAAGTTAGGACATGCACATACTAGGGCAAAGGAAAGAAAAAAAAAGAGAAGAGAGGAGAAGCGGGGGTGAGATTGTACATACATACAAGTATATGTGCACATACTCTTTCATCCGTTGTCCATACAACTATGTCTATATAGGTACAGATTTCTTTCTTTTTTTTTTACTTTGCTTTTTCCTTTTTTCTTTCTATCTTAGAGGTCAGCCATCTATTGTCTGCCTGTCTATGTCTGAAAGTTCAATTTTAAAAAAAAAGAAGAAGGATATTCTAAAAGAAGGAAGGAAAAAGAAAAGTCACTTTCTACACCTATTCTCTCGTTCAATGTTGAAATCAATTGAATATTGTATAAATTGTCTCGTTGTCTATTTTGTTCATTCTAGGATTTAACTACAATTAATGCATATTTAAAACATTTAGAAGCATTATCATCATTACGTGAATCAAACATTCGTCATTTGTGCAAAACAATTCGTTATGAAATTCATGATACTCATCAAGTTCTATTCAGGTTTGTTTTCTTTTCTACATTCATTTATCATTTGCACACATAAATCGACATTGAGGTTTTGTTATGTCTATTGAAATCATATGAGAATATATCATCATCATCCTTATTTATCATGATGATTAGATACTTAAATACTTTTCTTTGCACTTATTGTTTGAGTACGGTCACGGTCAATTATCTATCTGCGATGATAGATGTGCCATCATCTACTCTATGTCTAAACTAAGATATTACATCATCAATCGAAGATAAAATATACATAGAACGGGATATATATATCATCAGATCGTTTCCTTCTGAACGATTAGAAAACGGAGAAGACAACAGCAAAGTAAAAAAGCTTGATAGCTGTTACTCGAGTTCGAATATCTGTCTTTATCAGTGACATTCGTCGAGTGTGATTAGTAGTTGTTGTTGTACTATATGCGTGCGCGTAGGAGAACAAAAATAATGTTCACAATGAAAAGTGTAAGTAAACACATCAACGATGAGAATCATGTTGATAAAATACGCACGTTTTGTGTACATTGTTCTTCGTATTGAAAAATAAAATCGTAGTCATAAAAACGAGAGAATTTTTATATGCTCATATATTTGAAAGCAAAACGAAAAAAAAAAGTGATCGATTAAATATTTGTCTTCAATTTAAAACTCGATTATTTCGATTTATGATTACAAATTGTTTCTTTTATTTTTAGTCGTGGTGAATTAAATACCTGTTGGTACATTCTTTTATCTGGCTCTGTTTTTATTGAATCTACAATGTATTTACCACGAGCTAGGTATGTCAAAATCGAACACAACACATGCGTGTATCCTTTGAAAAACAACGCGAACGAGAGGCCAAGTGAATTTTTAGTTTGTTAACCTTGTTCGTTCTTCTTTTCTTTTCTTTTTTTTTGCTACCGTACACATACTAAACATCTCTCTTTCTCTCATCACTAAACGTTAACTGTAGACCTTGAACAGATCGAACGACATTTACGCGTATATACATGACATAATCATTGGTAATTTTTTTTTTCTTTAGTTTTGGCAAACGAACTCCTAACAATCAATATCGAATCAATGAATGTGTCGTACTCGAACCATCGGAAATGCTTGTTGTAAGTAGACATGACATCGAAATTTGTTTAATTATCGACAATAAACATTGCGAAAGGAGAAGAAGAAAAAAAAATGAGAAATTACCCTTCGTCACACATTGATCATTTACCTTGCTGTTTTTTCTTTGCTTATTCGTTTCGTTTTTTTTTTGTTTCTTTGTGTTTAATAGATTGATTATCCCGAGCTTGATCATGTTGTGCAAAAGCACGATTCATTGAAGCGCATCAGTAACAAACACAATCGTCAGCACGAACAAACCGTATCATCGATTGACGAACAACAAACAAATCTAATGGATTCAAATTTAATTCGAAAGAAAAATTCAATTCATCGTCAAGTAAGAAAACGAAAAATGACATTCGAATCATATTTTTTGCTGTTTTTTTGTCTTTCAGCGTTCCAATGCCAATGAAATCTCCTCTTCAATGACACGTAGTTCACATTCACGTGCCAGTGATACATCGAGTGCTTATTCGGGTTCGGATGTCATGCAATCGTCAACCAACGGTGAAGATTGTTTAATGATAAATAATGGAGAAAATTCTCTCGGACAGAATGATGATGGAGCAATCAGCCGATGCATAAGTGTACATGAATCCGACGATGAATCGGAAACATCATCCGAAGTAAATTTTTGTCGAAAGAGAAAAAAAAGTCTATCGGATCTGCTTTGTTTTTTTTTTCAGCATTCATTTCCCATTCATGATCATATTCGTGAAGTTCTAATGAAAGATGCAAACGAACGTACGGATGATGATATTGAAGCTATTCTCGAATTTCTTCTACATTTTCCCGCTTTTGCTAATTTAACTTTACATGTTCGTCGTGAACTTTGTAAAGTTCTTGTCTATGCTCAAATTGATAAAGCTCAAACGATTGTTATGAATGATGGTGAACGTTATGATTCTTGGTCAGTTATGATCAATGGGATCATCGATGATGAAACAATCGATGGTCAATTAATTCGAACGCTAACTGTCGGACAAAGTTTTGGTTGTGGTCCAACATTGGATCAATATCTTCACACAGGAATCATGAAAACTCGCGTTGATGATTGTCAATTTGTTGTTATTGCTCAGAATGATTACTACGCCATATTAAATCAAGGCGAGAAAAATATTCGAAAGATCGAAGAAGACGAAAAAATTGTCATGATCAAAGAATTACGTGTCAATGATGATGACGAACATATTCCACGTGAAATTGTGATCAAAGTATGAATTGCAAAAACAAAAAAAAAACGAACGAAATATTTGATAATTTCGTTTTTTCAGGCGACAACTGAAAAACTTCTCGATCTACTTGTCGATGAACATCAATTAAATGATGATCTGAATTATGTTCAGGATTTCCTTCTCACCTATCGAACATTTATCGACAATCCACTTGTTATTACAACGAAATTACTCGAATATTTCGATCAGAATATTCGTTCGACTTCATGCGAACACATAGCACGTGTTGTTCTATCTTGGGTCAACAATCATTTCAATGATTTCGAAACGAACATGGATCTCTACGAGTTTTTAGAAACATTCGATGATCGTTTACAAAATCATGAAACTGAAGTAAAAGAACTTTTGTTTTGTTTTGTTTTTATTATTGATTTCGATTTTGTAGCAAATTCGTTCGTGGAGATATTTGATAAATTTAGCTTGTTTTACAAAAGCAACGATTCGAACGATAACAATGACACGTTCGACACGAGACGATGTGCTGAATTTTAATATTCTTGGCGGAAGCGATACTCTAACTAATAACGGCATCTTTGTTTCGAAAGTCGAGAAAAAATCGAAGATCTACGAAGCTGGTTTACGTCGTGGTGATCAAGTTCGTTTGTTTTTTATTTCGTCTCTCAAATTTGATTGTGTTTTTGTGTGTGATAAATAGATTTTAAGTGTTAACGGTCAATGTTTTCGATATGTAACACATGTTCGTGCGTTGGAAATTCTTCGTAGTACGACACATTTATCACTTACAGTGAAAAATAATCTCATGGGTACGAAAAAAAAGAAACAAATACATCGAATTTCCTATTTCGACTTTTTGTTTTCTTATTCAACAGGTCTCAATGAAATTCTCAATCCGGATAAATCTCCCAATCGCAAGAAACGTCACGATATTTCATCCTACGAACAAGAAATTCGTAATAAACTCAATGTAATCTCTCCTCTTCGTTCGATATCCGTCACACCAGCGACTACTCATTCGCCACTGATTGTTCCTCCAAGTCCATCCGATTCCTATACATCGGACAATCCTTTCCGTCCGCCATTGTCAGCCATAACACCGACAAAAGCAAATTTTATCGAAAGAACCAAACCACGCCCATTAAACAAACGAATGAATTTCAAGCGAACCCTCATGCAAAAATTTAAAATGTCGAAAAATAACAGGTAAACAAAATCGTGTCTTGCTCTTAAACTTGTCGTATGACTCGCCATCGACGAAACCATGTGTACAAACCTACAAGCGAATTAATCGCAAATAGAATCCAACTCAATAGAATATTAATATTCATTTTCGTCTGTAGTAAACCTACAAAAGACAAAAAACGAATATTTTCAAATCGATTGTCGTCATTTTCATACCGCTATACATGACTATTCCGATGACATTCACACATAACCAAAGAACGTACTGTTCCCAATAGCAGAGTATCAAGAGAAATTGTGCAACAACACTGATTGCATTCGTCGATGCATCGAGTATACGAGGAGCGAGCATTGTTTCATAGAAATAACCTCCGGTTAATAATTTCGAAAACGCCGATATTTCATAATAGAATGCAGCACCGAGACCAACACATAAAATAATCACAATTAACCTACCAATGTTTGTCAATGATCGAACACGTGTAGTCGATTGATTATCTAATTCATTCGACCAGATATACATGCCAATGAATTGCATCGGAAGAAAAAATAGAACATACAATTGTGCATCGCCAACATAACCGTAGGCGAATGCGTACATACCATAGAGAACTGCACCGATAATACCCCAGAAATAAGCCGATATTTTACCTTGAATAACAAGAACAACATTGAGAACGTTGACAAATGCAGCAACACCCGAAAGACAAAGTAAAATTCGACGCCAAAGTGGTACACCATCATTGTAGTCATTTGTCCAATTGAGTAATGCACGTTTCGTATCTTGAGGAAAAAATGAATTGAAATCCTAGATAAAACAAAACTTTTGCTCTTTTATAAAAATCAATCGATCGATTTACAAGGACAGAAAAAGCAACCATAAATATTGCAAAGAGAAGAAGAATTAGAGCTTGCCACCATTTAAATGACCTTAAATCGGGTACGATCGATCGAAGTACGAGTTTGCAAATTTTCAAATAATTTCTCACGAAATCTTTCATTTTGATTGAACAAGTTTTTTGTTTTTGTTGAGGATAATCATCGATAATTTCGAATTCTTTTCCACTAATTTTAATCACGGAAACACGAATCGCGTGTTGAGAATTATCAGTCTGCAAAAAAAATCGATATCGATAATGCGAAGAGACATACAAATTGTCTTACTTTGTTATTCATTTTTTGTTTTTCGAGTCTCGATAAAATAATTACTTATTCCCAACTTGTCAAATCTTATCTGAAAAAAAAATCATCTTTGTTTTTCATTTAGATCAACTAGGTATGCTATTTCTTCGTATCTTTTCCTCTTTTCTTTATGTTTCTCACTGAAAACAAACCATAATAATGATCATATTTGCACTAAATTTCAACGTATACGTTCTTTGATACACCTGCTTCATTTTTTTTTCAATTATCAGCACCAGCAGCAGCACACTAGTTTCTAAGTGTTGTTTTCTTATGCTTTATTTTTTTATTTTTCGAATTATTCGCCAAACAGAAAACGAATGAATGATGCTTTTGATTTGAATAAATCGTTCTCTAATAGACGAGCATGTCAAAATCAAATGGCAAAGAGGATTTTTCGTTTTTATTTTTTGTTTTTTCTTTGAAAACATTTATTTTCTGTTGACCTTCCATGGCTTTTTGTATTTTCGAACAAAGATTTACTAGTATTTTTCTTTTGTTTTCTACAGTGAATTGGATACAACTGGTCTCGAACATAATCTTAATCATGCTAATCTGGATACAAGTTCGTTATCGTTCGGAACTACGAAAAGTTTCAGTCGTAGTACGAGTAATCCTGATCTTTCGCCATCATCGATTAGCAATCGTTCGATATCATCACTAACAAATACTCAATCTCAAAATGATGATGATCAAACAGCATTTGTTGTCAAAGTCTACCGAAGTGATCAATCATTTAAATATTTTCCTGTACATAAAGACACAACAGCCAAACAAGTTGTAATGTTAGCTTTAACTGAATTTGGCATTATTGATCCAAGCAGGTAAAAATCATATACTAATTCAGATGAGACTATTTATTCGACCTTTTCGATCAGCGGATTAGTTATTTTAATATCAATGTTATCTTGCTAATCTTTCTAGTCATGTATCCTCTCGTACTGAGTTTCACCTATCCAAGTAAGAGGTTCTGCGCTTCCCAAAAATAAAAAGTACTAATAAAGGGCATATGTACGAGAAAAAAAACCGATTCAACTAAATGCATGCTTACGGAACAGAGGGGGCAATTGTTTTTACTAAAGCTTATGGTATTTTAATTCTCTTGTTTGCAGAGAGAACGTTGTCTACGATGATTTGTAAGTAAAAATGACAAAAAACAACTTCTCTCCTTTCTTCTTGATTGTTTTCAAAAACACTAATCGCTTGATATCATCTGCTTCTACGCAATTTTCGTTTTCAAATCAAATCAACACGTTATTTATTTCGTTTGTTTTATTAAGATGTTATTCTCTATGCGAAGTTTCGGTTGATAATGGTGTTATTCGACAAAAACGTTTACCTGATCAGATCGATAATCTTTCTGAACGTTTAGCTGTCAATGCTCGTTATTATTTAAAAAATAACCATTCAACTGAAAGTCTCGTACCTGATCATCTATCCAATGAATTGACTCGTGAAGCACGAATTAATTTTCTTCAATTAGATGCACTTGAAATATGTGCACAGTTAACATTGAGAGATTTTGCATTATTTAAATCGATTCAATCAACTGAATATATCGATCATGTTTTCAAATTGAAATCATTCTATGGCATACCGAATTTAGAAAAATTTCTTAAACTACCTAATCAAGAAATGTATTGGACAATAACAGAAATTTTAAAAGAAAACAATCTCATGCAGCGTTCGAAAATGATTAAACATTTTATTAAAATTGCTAGTAAATAGATAGAATTTTGAATGATTTCTAACAAAAAAAAAACTAATCAATTTAATGTTTTTCATAGAATGTTGTAAAGATATGAAAAATTTCAATTCAATGTTTGCAATTATTAGCGGATTGGATCATAAGACAGTTCAACGTTTACAAGCAACATGGGAACGTGTACCAGATAAATATAAGAAATTATTCGAAGTAAATTCGATTGTCAATTATTTGATTGAATTTTGATTGTTTGTGCCTCGTTTTTTTAGGAACTTAAATCTCTACTTGATTTATCACGAAATATGTCTGTCTATCGAAATTTATTGAAAAATGAACTTGTTGTTCCACCTGTTGTAAGATGGTTTTGAACCCGAAAACAAAATTTCGATTTTCTTTTTCGAAGATTCCGATGTTTCCAGTTTGTATGAAAGATTTAACATTTATTCATTTGGGAAATCCAACACAAGATGAGGGCTTAGTAAGATATCCTATTGAACTTGTTCATTATGAATATTTTTGCGTTGTTTGATTAGATCAATTTCGAAAAACTTCGAATGATAGCCAAAGAAATTCGACATATCATGAATATGGCATCATCACCTTATGTAAACGAAAAGCCAAATATTTTCTTTTTTGAAATATCAACAATATTGTTTAGGATGTATCACATATGTCGGATTCTCAATCATTGCATTCTCAAATATTTGGAGGTATGACTCATACATCAACCATTGAATCATTCGGAACGATACGAAGACATCAAACAAACGCTCGACCATCGGTGATGGCTAATGCAAAAAGAATTTATGATGAAGTAAAAACAAAAATTAATTATTTTTCATTGAAAAATAAAATGAATATTTATTCGATTTTATTAGACATTAATGATCAAAAAAGTGAAAACTTATTTGAATAATTCAGAAATAATCGAAGACGAAAATCGTCTTCTCGATATAGCTAATCAATTTGAACCTGGTAAGATTATAAATCTCTCATCGACTCAATCAGATCTTCATATGAGATATACGTATGCTTCTAGTCTATCATTTTCTTGAGCATACAAATCAAAAAATCACTGAATTCGGTGAGAATGAATATATTCCGCATGTCTTGAATAGATAGATAGATTATTATTTTAATCAAATCGAATGATTTGTGATTTGCGCATGTGATCTATTTATTTTGTTTTTATAGTTGGAGGAATGAATAGACCTGCATCCCCAACGAATCTCCTAGCTGGTCTATCAATAACTAGTGATGATAATGATGATTATGAAGTCATTGAAATAGCGAATAATTCGAAAGTACTTGAATCAATATGTGAAACGAAATCACTTGATGCGAATAATAACGATGATGACGATGATGATGATACTGCAGAGACAATTATTGATAGTCCACAAGTGAATTCATCTCGAATACGTCAGAATTCGATACCAACATCGTTTAATCATTTGAAACAGACGATTCGAAATGGTACTCTTTCTGTTGCTATGGGATATAGGAAAAGAAAAACAAACCACCTAAACGCCTATCTAACCTATCTTTTGTTCTCGGTTTTTTTTCTCTTGTTTTCTCTCTTGTTCGGTTTCGTTTTCACTAAGCATTCAACCCGTTTTGCTGCTTGTTTGTTTTGGAAAATTTAATTAACGAATTTAACTCAAACTAAACTATTTTTCATTCGTTTCTTTTTAGTAAGCACATTGAAACGTCGACCATCGCCTTCAACATCAAGTTTATCTTCGAATTCATCATGTGATCGCCGTGGTGGTGCAATACAATTAACTAAATTCGGTAAGTCAATCTCCTATCTCTTTCGACTCGACTCGATTCGAATCTTTTCTATTTTTATCATCATCCTAGAGAATTTCTCAGGTAGAAATAAATCTTCGTTGTCTTTATCCGTTGTTCACTAGATATTTATTTATTTAAAAAAACAAACAAATAAATTCTCATTTTATCTAGGTACACAATCACCTGATGCTGTCAACAAACTACTTCGTCTATCGGATAGTAGTCAAATTAAAAATCGTACACCTAATCGAGGATTTCCTTCGAATACATCTACAGTTAATTGTCCATCACCATTATTGAATAGTTCATCGCCATCGACACAAACACTTTCATCTGTTAATGAATCAACGAATCGTCATCGAACGAAAATGCGTGATACGAATAAACTCACAAGTGAAAGTTCAAGTTTGAATTTCAAACAAGCATTGGCTTTTCGTTCGCATCTTCGTCAGGAATCAGCAATAGAAACTGCTGGTAGTGATTCAGGACGTGGCAGTCTCAATTCAACAGATACATGTATGTATTTACAAAAAAAAACGAAGTAAAATCTTTTGAATTTCGTTTTTCTGTTTCATAGGTGTCGGTGATGGAAGTGAAAAATCTTCGAGTACGATAACTGATGGATATTCGTCAGTTCGTCAACGTAATCGACCACCATTACCTCATTCAGTGTCAGGTAAATCGAAACAAATAGAAATCGTATTCGAAATTCAAACAAATGATGTTTAGCTTCTCGTCACGATGAAAATCATATGCCTAAACTAATGCGTAGTTATCTTCATCGTTCTCAATCACAAAATGAAGTTCCAACAGATAATGGTGCTAATCAAGGTATGTTAATCGTTTATAAATCGATGAATTCTCACGAATCGAATAAATACGAAATATAACTTTTAAAAAAAACAAACGATTGATTTTCAAGGGAGTCTACATCGCACTGATTCGACGTAAGCTATCTATTTTGTTTCTGTGATAAACAAAAATAAACTTTACGAACACAATTTATTTTATGAGTTCTGCTCTATTTTTCGTTTTCCCCTCACACGAATCTGTTTTTAATTTTTTTTTCAATATTGAAATTCATTGATTTTATTTATTTAGAAGAACACTCGGTCGATTACGACGAACATGAACAAGTGACAGCAGTTTGAAACGAAAAAAATCTTCAGAAACTTATGATTCACTCCGGTGTCTTCCTTTCTTTTAATCGAATGTTTTCTTTTTCTGACGAACAGTGAAATTCTATACACTCTATTGCACAGAAACGTTAACGAACCAATCGATTGATCATTATCATGTATATAATGTGTGTGTGTGTGTGCTTTTGTTTGCATTCATTCGTTCTTCAATTACTATCCTTTCGTTGTTTTCGTTCTTTCTTTCTTTTTTTTTTATATTTTCCTATTGACTTGTTCTTGTTTTCGTTCATGTTATTATTTCGATGCTCAATTTATTCGTTCCTCCATGCTTATACTGATCTGATTCGATCTATCTTCATATCGAAGTTAGTAGTGTTTATATTACATAGATAGATATACTCATACTCGCGTATTTCGTTTTGTTTTCTTCATTGCAAAATGAATTTTCTACTTTATTATGCGTGATTCAATACATATATGTTTTTGTTTGTATATTGATTCGTTTTCCTACTACTCATTCATTGTTTGTCAGATGTGTTATTCTCGCTTGCTTTTTTGTTTTTCTTCTTTTTTTTAAAGAACAAAAGAAAAAGAAAGAAATTGAATAATCCGAAGAAGAAAAAACAACACACGAAAATTTAACAACTAGTTTGTTTTATTTAAATAACTAGAAAGTGTGTCATGTAACGAGCTGAGAGAAAATTATTTCGTTAACTGATAAAAATAGACAAAAGAACTGTGAATAAGATAGTGGGCGAAGCTTTTTTTGTTGTTGTTTGACGAAGAAAACTGAGAAGTTTTATCACCTGTATTTACAAATATGGTCCGATTATCATGCTAGTTTGGTTATCAGAGAGAAATAAAAGACCGCATTCGAGGGATAAATTTCATTATTTAGTTTTATTTCTTCGTTGTTTTCAGACAAAAACTTAACGATGTCTATGTTATTTGCACTCGTTGTCTTAATTTGTTCGATCAATACAATTTCATCATCAACCCCATATAAAGATTGTGGCTCGGAAACAGGAACTGTTCTTGATTTTTCGGTTACAGATTGTACTGCTGCTCCATGTAAATTCATTAAAGGACAAACCTATTCTATGAACTTAACATTCACAGCTAAAGCACCATCGCAAACAGCTGCAGCTTATATTCATGGTAAATAGAAAACAAAGATTTTTCGAAAAATAAAAACAAAAAACAATTGATATTTTTAAGGTGTTATCGGCGGTGTACCTGTACCATTTCCATTACCTGATCCAGATGCGTGCAAAATGAATGTTCAATGTCCAGTTGCTGCTGGTGCCAACAATACAGCCACTTTAGCATTGCCCGTTCTCTCATCTTATCCATCGATTTCACTTTATGTTAAAATCGAACTTAAAGATGCTTCAAACAAAGATTTCGCTTGTCTTCTATTTCCAGCTACCATTTCAAGTGGTCTCAATGGACGACACCCAGCTCTCGGATGGAAACGAGGAAAATTATTTAATTGAGTTTTTTTTTTTAAAGAAACAAAGTTTTCGAAAAAGATGACATATTTAATCCAGTGCATGTCTTTCTCTTCTTTTTTGAAATAAAAAACATTCACTATTTTCTAACCGTTTAGTTATCAGTTTACTTTCGATTTAAAAGGCTTTATTGACATAGGTTAGATCGATCAAAATCAATCGATAAGAAGAAAAAGAAACACATATTCAGATAGATATTTCTTTTTTTTTCATCATGATAGCAGCGTGCAGAGCAAATATATACACATTTCGATTATATAGAACGTGCACAAAACGAATAGACAAAATAAAGAGCATCTAGCAACATCGATTTATTAACATTTCAAAATCAAACGGTGTTTACATTTTTTTTTCAGATCGAATGACTACAACATTAGACGATAAATTCGAAAGTTTAGAATCGGTTTTAACCGAACATTTACCGAAAGATGTTTTAGCCAAAGTTTTCTTATCTATTCATGGTCCTGGCGCTGTGTTAGTAGATCATTTTTATTTTCATTTAAATTGATTAGGTTATTTGTTTTTTTTGTTGTTGTTGTTAAAGTCCTCTCGATTTACCATCGAGTGCAAAAGAAACGGCAACGAAAAATAATTTCGATCTTCAAGGTTATCAAATAAAAGTGGGTCAATCCGAACAAACACGCCCACCGCGTATAGTTCGAATCGGTGCAATACAAAATACTATACAAAAGCCAACAACGGCTAGTGTTGAAGAACAGAGAGATGCTATCTTTCAACGTATTGATCAATTATTAGCCGTTGCACATGAATGTGGAGTTAATGTTATCGGTTTGCAAGAAGCATGGAGTAGGAAGATAATCAATGTACGTTTGATTTGATGGTTCGATTTTGTTTTATTTTAGCAATGCCATTTGCTTTTTGTACAAGAGAAAAATATCCTTGGGTGGAATTTTCTGAATTAGCATACAATGGTCCATCGACAAAATTTCTTTCCGAAGTTGAACATTTTAAATAGAGAAAGAGAAAATCGAATTGTTAGAAACTAATTTAGAGAGCAAAAAAATATAATATGGTCATTGTTAGTCCAATATTGGAACGTGATGAAACACACGGCGATGTTCTTTGGAATACAGCCGTGATTATTTCCAATCATGGAAATGTTATTGGTATTACAAGAAAAAATCACATTCCTCGAGGTAAAATGAACTGACTTGTTTGTAATTTGTTCAATTGATTTATTTTCTGTGGTTTCAGTTGGTGATTTCAATGAAGTAAATTTCAATTGAATTCGATATTTGATCGAAAATGATTGTTTTCTAGTCAACATATTATATGGAAGGAAATACAGGTCATAAGGTTTTCGAAACAGATTTCGGTAGTATTCGAACGGCTTGTTTTTGACCATTTTTATCCAATTGTTTTTTCCCCCTGTGGTTTGAAAGGTCGTATTGCAGTCAATATTTGCTATGGTCGTCATCATCCACAAAATTGGCTTATGTACGGTGTCAATGGCGCTGAAAGTAAGTGGAAAATTACTCTGAACTAATTAATTTTCCTCTAATTTCTCGTATTAATAAGTTGTTTTCAATCCGAGCGCAACAGTAGGTGCACTGAGGTATACACTTGAAGTGTTTTTTCCTTTGTTTATGCTCTATTTCGATTTATTACCTTTCAGTGAACCTCTCTGGAGTATCGAAGCTCGAAATGCTGCCATTGCCAATAGTTATTTTGCTGTTGGTATCAATCGAGTTGGTACCGAAACATTTCCAAATGAATTTACAAGTGGCGATGGCAAAGCAGCACATAAAAGCTTTGGACATTTCTATGGTAAATCTTACTAGAAAAAACAAAATAACAAACTGAATTAGGCGTTTATTTACATAGGAAGCAGTTATGTTGCATCACCCGACGGCAGTCGAACGCCTGTGATTACACAAGAAAAAGCACTTCGTTCATTTTTCTGACTCATTTGTCAATCTGTTTTAGAGTTTATCTCGAATTCGTGATGGTCTCTTAGTTACCGAATGTGATTTAAATCTATGTCGACAAACAAAAGATAAATGGGGCTTTCGAATGACTCAACGTCTCGATTTATATGCCGATAGTTTTGCTCGTGCTATACGACCCGATTATAAAATGGACATTATTCGAGATCCGAATATGAAAAACTAAAAACATTTATTTTATCCTATGCTTATTATTATTATTATTATTAATAAACAAGTCTCGTAGTGATTCTGTAGGAATTTAACAGATAAAACATTAAAGGAAATTATGAAATAATATTTATTTTCGATTGATTGAAACATTTTTTTATAATATCACTGGTTGAAAATGAAAGCATAACCTATCACGATGACGAATGCACAACGTCTGTCTACTGTCAAATATGAATAGGAAACAAAAACAAGCCTTGGAGCGTTGTTTAATTTTCGTTTACGATTATAATTGATGACTTATTGTTTTCAAAGATAAAAATCAATTGAAAAAGTACAGAGATAGAGAAAAAAAGCTGTTGAAAGCACAGTTTCTTTTTTTATATTTTTCTGTCATGACAATAATATTTTTTTCCTTACGACCCATATGCATTCTTAGTCTTCGTGTTATTTCTTTTTATCGTTCTGTTGCTTTTCATCGTACGGTCTGTTTGTCTACTATTGAAAGAGAAGGGAAAAAAAAGCAAAAAAATGAAGAAAAAAAAATCATGACGAAGAATATTATTTTGTCGAATATATTAACAAAAAGAACGGCAAAAAAATTATTTTTTTTCTTCTTCTTTGCTTCTCGAACATCGCACAACTTCCCTGAACAAACAACGCCTGATGACGTGTCGACTATATTTCACAATACTAAATTTTTATTTGAAATAGTAGGAGAACAAAAAAAGTCTTTCTCATTTAAATATCCTTTTTTTCTGGAAAAAACCTTATTTTATCTGTTTTTTTTCTTTCCTTCGTTCGTAATCGTATTTGATCACGACGACACAATTGTTTCTAAATGTTTTTTTGGGGCTTTTTTTTCTTCTTTTCTTTATTCTTTATAGAAAATTAACAATTCTTTTTAAATGATGTTTTGCTAAATATTTATTCAAAGACCAAAAAAAAGAAACCAACGACCTTGTTATTGAAAACGAAATTTAAATTTTACATTTATGTCAATAATGAATGATGAACAAAATGATCCCAATCAAATCGAATCAATTGTGAAAAATATCAAAATATCCAATGAAACTCTTTCGAATGGATATGAATATACAAAATTCGAAAATCAAAAGGCATCGTCAGACCAACGCAAACTCATTCTACATTTCGATAATAGAAATACATTACAAGTAACGCGTTTTTCTTTTTCATTTTCATATTTATTCACGATTGTTCTTTTGCAAGGTTGCAAATAATGTTTCGTCAACAACAATTGAACAAGGTTTGTTGGAAGAAAGGAAACAAAATATAAATAGGAAATTTCTCTTTCTCGTAGGTGTGAACAATTTTCTTACGGGCGTTCTTTGGGGTTATGAAGATGACAATGGTGAATGGAAGTGGATATCTGAATCACCGTCACTTCAAAAGCCAAAGGATTGTTTACGCTGTATAACTTATTTCAAATATCTCGAAGATCAAATTGTTAAAGAACCGGCTCATAGAAAAGATCTTCGTTTTCGAACGGGAAATTTTATTTCTAATGAAGGCCAAGATTTTCGTCGTTTTTATAATGATTTAATTGAATCATTGAGATATTATTCATTGGGTTCGCCTGAACGAGCCGATGAAGATTCGATTTTAAACAAAGAGTCAGCTAATAATTCGGATGGATCTCAACGTCCACGACGTTTATCAATTCTACATGCTCAAGAAGTACCTGTCAATGGTTTTCGATCTGTTAGTGGTACACTTTATCACTATATTCTGCCAGCTTTCTTTCGTCTTATACAATATTTACAAGATACAAATCGAAATTTTGTGATTTATCTACGAACAATGGGTGATGATAGCGGAAATTTTCTTGCCAATGCTCAACGTGTTCTTTCGAATGAACATCCATCGTTTAAATTTACTCAACCACTCGAAGTTAATTCGACACCTGGTCGAATTGAACGACCCAATAACGGGATACGTTTGACAATGAAACTTCCAGATGATACAGAAACAGAAATTCTTACTGATGAATTTAAAATTCATGAGAAATTAGAAAACGGTCACGGTATTCATGCGATCAAAGATGATTTTAATGCTTGGTGTTCATATGATTATCATTATACAACATCGAAACCGATTTGGTTCGATCCTGATGATCCACATCCACGCTCACATCACATTTTATTCGATGATAACTTTCGTGTTATTGATCCACATGATTCAATTGTTGACATACGAATCATGAATCGAGATCAACATCGATGTTATTCATGTCCATTTGAATATTATCCTAAACTTGAAAATATCTTTGCGGTACAAGCTGATTTATATTTAATTCTAGCCGATAAAGATTATTATGTCAAAGCTGTCCAACAATGTGAACGAAATCTTGATGAATTACTTCGAGATACACAAACATTGCAAAATATTAAACAGAAAAGTACATTGCAAAAATAATTTATTCAAAAACGTTGATCTATTCTGACAATTTCCCTGTTTTTGTTTCCTTCATCACAATCTCACATTCGTGATATATATATACATGCATATATATTTCTTTTTTTTTGTATCCTACTGTCAGATAGATTCATTTAGCTTTTCGACTTACGCTCGTTCCAAGTGATTATTTTCAAATGTTCGAGTTCTATCACGATTTTGACTTTCCGCAGAAAAAAAAACAAAAAATTTTCTCTTCAGTTATTATTGTTGTTGTTGAATTTTCTTTTTTGTCGTTTACTTTTACATTTGCATAATATCAAAAAATTATTTGTCTTTTCTTTTTTTATTTTTAACTATTGAAGAAATAAATCGTAGAAACAAGCAGTTTACGATTCGTTTTTTTCAAACTAGTTTTCTTTCGTCGAACTAATTTGATTTACATGAATTTGTCAAAAATGATTTTAGAAACTTGTTGTTAATTACATTTCGATGACATTTTAAAACATTTGCTTGTAGTTTGATAAATTGACAATTCTAATTTTTAATATTCACAGTTGAGATTACTTAGAAAATCTTCGTTTGAATACTAACAAATGTTACAATGTCAGAGAAAGAGTAGATCAACTTTTTTGTTTAGATCAAGATTCATCTTTTTTTCTCTTTCTTTTTGTTATGTGTTAAATAAATGTCAATTCTAAAATGTAGTTTCATCTATGTGCCAAAAGAATTCTCCAAAGATCGACATATTGATGAAGACAAAGATTGATTTTCTATGCCATTTTATTTTCAATATAACACTCGATTATATATTCAGATAGTCCTTTTTCTTCTTTTCAATCGTTGAAAGTTCTTGAAATAACTGAAAATTTGTTAAGTGAGGAAGTGATTATTGAACAAAAAAGACAGCGAGAGAGAGAGAGAGGAACGAACAAGAATCTTTTTTTTCTCTGATCTTATATTAAAAAATATGTCGACGATAATGTGTTTCATATGAGTCGTTAATACTCGAGCCTTGAACGATGTTCGTGCATTTATTGAACAAAAAAAGAAAAGTTTCTTTCTTTTTTTTTCTCTTTTTCGCATTGCAAACAACAGCCGGATATGGAATTATGATTTGAACGATGCGATAGGAAGAGACGGATGACTACTCATGTTTTGACGCGATATTACTAAAAATTGGTGACATTTATTTCTAATATAGCGAAGTTCGACAACGAATAACAATATTGACGAAAAAGAAAACGGAATTAGCCT
>ERZ781398.1812-NODE-1812-length-19260-cov-4.087009_pt1 | contig 19260 bp, 20 predicted proteins | sample MGYA00433077_ERZ781398 | MGnify/ENA primary metagenome ERZ781398 (study PRJEB29847, sample SAMN06458254) | wastewater metagenome | isolation source: Wastewater bioreactor | place: South Africa: Cape Town | study: EMG produced TPA metagenomics assembly of the... | reverse complement strand
ATGAACATCATTATTAGTATACTTAGTCAAAGATGAACTGGTTAATTGTGAACATACAGATGTTTGAGAATAAAAAGAGACAAAAGGGTCAAGTGACCATTTACTCTTTGCTCACAGCTTGATTGAAAGAAGAGATCAGTTGATTTGAGTTGAAAATTCTTTCTTGTCAATTGAATTTACTTTAAACGAAAATGTTGACATGTGGAGAATGTATATGCATCTATTTCCTTTGAATAATCCATCTGTTCATTGTGAAAAGTGATGTTTGTCAGTTGAAAAGAACTAATTCAATCAATTAAGATCCATATCACATCATTGTCTTTTTTTTTTATTTTTAGCCTTAGATCCATTTAAAATATCAATTAATGAAACGAATATATTGAATCTATCCGAAGGAAATACTGCTGTTATACCATGTGAACTACCGAATGGAAATCCTAGACCTATACCTATCTTTACTTTCAATGATAAACGTTTAGACGTTGAATTAAGATCAAGTATGCTGCATAGAAAAAAAATGAAATGAGAAAAGATAGTTTCTATTGACTGTGTTTGATTGTTTTCATAGATCGATATAAAATTTTACCAAGTGGAAATCTACATATTATTGATATAAAACAATCTGATCGAGGAACATATCAATGTTCAGCAAGAAATCCTTTAACAGAACAAACTGTTCGTAATAGTCAAACAACAATTCTTGAAGTATCAAGTAAACCATCGAATTCAAGAGATCGTCTACCATTAACAACAGTTTACCGACCACCTGTTGCTTCAAAGTAATATTTCAATATTATTTTTATTAATCTGTATTTAAATATTGAATTTTTATTTGATAAATAGAGTTCTTGTTGGAAGTAATTTTTCTATCGAATGTGTTATTGCTGGCTGGCCTAATCCGATTGTTGAATGGGAAAAATATGGCGATATTCTACCAGAAAAACGTGCTGAAGTTCTACATGGAACATTATATCTTACTGATATACGTATGGATGATCGTGGCACATATATCTGTCGAGCATCGAGCTCCAATGGTCAATCAGATATAGCATATACTGCTTTATTAGAAGTTCTAGGTAATGATAAACAACATTGTTGAGAATAGATGATATAATGATTTGTTTTTCTTCTTCTTCTATAGAACCACCGAAAATTCTTCAACGACCTGATTCAGTTATACAAATAAATCGAGGTGAAAGTTTATCAATTAAATGTGGATTTCGTGGTCGACCGGAACCAATCATTAGTTGGTTATATAATGGCGAAGAGATTATTATTAATGGATCACCTGTAACAGGTAGAGTTCGGAAAATACTTATTATATAATTTTACATCCGTTTCTTCTTCTCCTTAAAGGTGGTGTCTTATCTCTAAATCAACCAAAAGAAGGTATTTATCAATGTATTGGTCGAAATTCCTATGGTATATCTCAAGCCAGTACAGTTGTTATTCTTCCTAATAATACTAAAACACAACAAAGTAAAATAAAAGATAATTTTACACTATGAAATTGTAAAATTATTCATTTGTTATAGACAAAATTGATGAAAATAATTCACCAAAAGAATCTTTGATCATCATCGGTCCGAGTAATGTGACCGTATACGAAGGCGAAACAATTCAATTACATTGTCTAACTCAATCGGGTTCGACTATTCAATGGTTACATAATAATGAAATGATAAATTTAAATATCATGCGTCGTTTTGAAATGCTCGCATCCGGTGGTTTACGTATTGTATCCGCACAAAAATCCGATAGTGGCATTTACGAATGTTTAGCATCAAAAAATGGTTTCGGAACGAGTACATCGAAATGTTTTGTACATATTCAAGGTTTGGAAATAAATGTTTCTGGTTAGTTTCGTCTGTTTTTTTGTCCTGTACTGTTTGTGTATAAAAATTAGAAAGAAACAAAACAAAAAGACACAATTCGAATAAAAAGAAATTAACTTTTGTCTTTATTTTTTTTCGTTACAGAAAAATCCAATCTTCCTTCAGCAACTATTTCACACGGAGGTAACTATCTTGTCTAAATTATTTTACTTTGTTTTTTTTTATCAAAAAATTTTCATTTCTTTAGCACCCAAAATTGAACTTACTGATATTTCTCAAATCGATAGCACTACAGTTGAATTAACTTGGAATTACAATGAAAAATACGATCGAAATATTCAAATTCAATATCGATTCAGTCATAATAAATCTTCATGGATAACTGATAATCAACTGTACACTCATCCGACGACTCAAGCTATTATTTCAAATCTTGATTCGAATCAAAACTATAGATTTCGTTTGATAAGTTACGATCGTTTGGGTCGAATGACTATTTTAACACCAGCTAGACGTGTTACATTAAAACAAACTGATCAATTAAATCTAGCTATTCCACAAATAACTGATGCTTGGATAACAAATGAAGGACATATTAATTTAAAATGGAAAATGAATGATACATTTCTTGATCATATCGATGAATTTCTTATTTACTATCGTTTAGTTAATTCAAATGAAAATTTTACTAAAATTATCGTTCCTAATATACGTTTTCCAATGATTGATAGTTATACAATAACAACAATAAAACCAAATGAAAAATATGAATTACGTATGGCAACATATTCAAATCGTGGTTTAAGTCAAATGAGTAATTCAATGGAAATATCGATACCATTAAGTAAGATTGCAACAACAATCACAACGAAAGAAAATCATAAATATTTTGTCGAATTTTTAGCTTCGAATTCACGTCGTTTGAATTTCAATCAAAAAAATCTCGATGAAATCTTAGAGAATCTAACTAAAAGTAAAACAGACAATCCAACACAGATTATGCATGATTTAGCTTCACCAAATGCATCAACATCAGAAAATAAACATTCTGATCTACTCTATTTAACAATTGGTATTATATCGGGAATTCTATTAATTCTCATTATTATTCTCATTGTTATGTGTGTATTAAGAATTTTACAACGAAAGAAATTTATTGGTAAATTTTCTATATTCTTGAAAATAAAAATCAATATTTTCCTTTCGTCTAGCTCATGTCAAGTCAGTCAATGGTTCGGAATATTATTGTGATGGTTTACATAAACCATTGAATCCTGATTATGCGACAACGCCTTGTCTTCAACATGGTGTTGTAGCTGTCGATGGTAAATTAATACCATTTGCATATCCAACACATAATGCCAAACAAGCTATACTTTGGAATAACGGACAAGTTATAGATAATGGTACAATGCGTTTGAATACCAATCCAATGAATCGTTTGGATAATGAAAATCGAAATGATCAACAAGAAAATTTCTACCATACATTAACACCGTTTAATAATCAATGCGATGAACAGTCATGTGCACCAAGTATGATTTATTGTTATATATATTCGAAGTTTTATTATTTATTTTTTCTAAATTCTAGCTGTTTTCGGTTATTCAACAGATCATTCAACAATGTCAACATGTCCGATTCATCATCGAGTTGTTAATTATCCATCTGATACATTTCCATTTAAACTCTGCTTAAATAATAAAGATAATCCATCGAATAAAAAACTCAGTGGCAATTCATTTAATCATCATCATCATTATCATCATGGTACATGTCAACGACATCCAAAAGCACAACGTATAACTACACCGATCGTATCCGAACATATCCGCGGTGGTGATGATCAACAACAACAAGATCTATGCGATCGAAGTTTTTCATCGTCATCAGCTGGCGGTGGCGGACATTATTGTACACATTCATCGAACGATTCGACACGTCCATTGATATCTCAGTCAATCGATACGAACGAAAATTTCAAACAGTTAGCTCCACCAAGTACAGGCTCATCATCACATTCATCGAGTGGTATTGGCTCATCCGTGGAATCACCTTACAATCATTGGAAATATTTAACTCCATTATCTGTAACAACGACAAATGATCAAAAAATATTTTCGTCAGATAATGAAAATCTTCAATCAACATCAAAAGAACAACAACTAATTCCAACTGAAATGCTATCATCTAATTGACTAACTTTCGAATCAACGAAATAAATAAGCCATACAACAAAAGAAAAATCTATTTTTCTATATCTTTCTTCTTCTCCATTGTCATCATCATCATCATCATCATCAATTTCTGGTTCTTTTTTTCTATTTTTATTTTACTTAAATCTGTAATCTCATTCATTACAAAATTCTCTTGTTTCGTGTTTGATGTTTTCGTTTTGTTTCTCAAACAAACAATTTCTTCCGTTGCGTGTCGTTTTTGATTTTCTCGTTTCTTTTGCACAAACACAAAAAAAAACAGAACAACAAAATATAAATATCTAAATTATCTAATGATTACAAATCTTCAACATTGTTCTTATTTTTTTGAGTCAAGTTTATTGAGAATGTTTTTATGGCAAAATACAATATAAGCGTTAAAGACTTGAGTTTGAAGAAAGAAACAAACAAAGAAAATATATAGAATATCTTCAGAAGATCAAAAGAGAATAAGTTGATTGAGTTTTTATACTACAGTTTTTACTAGTGGTTCAGATCGTCTCGCGGGTATATGAATAGAAATGAAGAAGAAAAAAAAAGAATAGAGAGAATAGAGCTCATATAAATATTGATTTAGGTTTCTTTTTGTCTTAATTAAGTTTTGGTATGCCGGCAACGATGCTACTTTCAATGCCACATTCATTTTTACCACGAATTATTTTGAAGAATCCATTATCACCCCAATCTTGATTCCATGCTATAAACAAGACATGATTAAAAACAACGTGATAACAAATCATTGTTCTTACAGTTAGCAATAAGCCAGTATGGTGTGGAGTTTTCTACACCCCAGCCGAGAATTTTAATGGCTAAATAAAACATAAATTTAGATAGAAAGAAAAGGGAAAAAACAATACATACCATGACCACCGAGGCTTGAGCCAGAGATATGTTTATAAACACCTGAACTATATAAGAGAAAATCGGCGTAGACTGTGAAAGCACCTTCGACTGGGCCATTTTTGTAGATTTCAGCTTGAATTTGTTGTTCATCAGATCGAATCGAATAAACAGTATCGCCAAAGCTCTTATCTTGTACGTAGGGCACAGTGTAACCATCAATACAGGATTTTGTGCATTTTGGTGTTTTACCTTCACCTTGACACTATTTCATAACGAGAAAAAAAAACAAAATGATTCTACTAAAATCAATTTTTCGTTTGTAACATACGGGTGGTAATGTTTTATTGACACTAAAAATAAATCCAAGGATTAGAAAATAGAGAAAAAAAAAGTATTCAACTACTTACTGATGATCACACGAGGCAATGGTATATGGTCGACAGCCTTCATTCGATTCGAAGTTACCACCACTGACTAAACCTGATCGTTTGAAATATGACCAAGCAGCATTTGGATAACCACCATTACAACCGAAACCACATAATTTGCAGCATGCTATTGAAATTTAAGATAGAAGTGCAAAAATAAATAAAGGCTAACGACTTACAAAGAAGATCTTCAGCTGAAATATGTACATTTTTTGTGCCATTTGATGCAATACAAATACGATCGGACATGGCTTCAACAGCACCAAAAGCCCAACAACTTCCACAACTAGAACAAATCTCCATCGTATAAATCTTTGCCTAAATTCAATTTTTCTTCTTCTAACCTTCCTTGATCTCGAACTTCTTTCAATGTTGGACAATTTGGCCATTGTTCACGTGGATCGAAATTTTCGGGTAAATCATTTGGTACATCATGTTCAACAACTGGTAGTTCTTTATGTTGTTCATAATAATCTGCATGAACACCCATCAAACGTTTGATTGAGTCTTCTGACCAGGACATAAATTTTGATGGTGCTGCTTTCCATGTTGTTTGTACAGAATTAATATCACGAATTAGATTCGATGAAAGTAATGTTCGTCTCTGTTTGAACATTCGACCATTGGCAATAGCCAATGTCAAACAAATAAGCAAACAAAAACGAAGAAACATTTTCGAGTCTTCTCAGTTTTTAATCTTAAATCTGAAACATTTCATTCATTGAGATTTGTTGTTTTTTCTTCTTAATTAATTATTTACACTTTTCTTTTTCCGAAGGACATCGATTATTCAGTCAAAAGGTTGCTGTTTTCGTTAGATAGATCGACAGAAACAGAAAAATAATATTCATCATGAAATGACGTCGATTATTTTGGCGTTTTCTACTGACTTAATTAAGCGAGGTATCAGTGGAAAAAGAAAATATTTTCATTCATATTTCAAATACGATCAATGTGATTGATAAGGATCAATTAAATATGCGAAAATATTATCAAGTAACGAGAGAAAGAAAAATCAAATCATGATTTATGCGTATGTTTTTTTCTCTCTCTCTCTCTTCTCAAATAATATCACTGCCAAATGCATGCTTATTATTCATCTTGAATTTTTAATACAATAAAAGATTATATCGCACACACACATATATATATATTTTTCTCTCTCAACGTACTAATGAGAATCACTAATAAAAGGTAATATATTTGAAGCAAAAAAAAAACGAAAATATTACGTCGATTTTATTACCTACAAACGACATTTTTCTTGACGCTTGTTGGTCTACCTGTACAAAGTATTGAAATATGATGGCTAATCCGGTTGTAATTAATGGAACTGTCAACTCAAGGAAGAATCTATGGTCGAATAGTTGAGTATAAAAATAAAAGAATGGCTGAGTTCATTAGCTGAAAAAGAACTATTACGCATTAAGAAAGAGTCAATATACAAATGCATACGTGTATTATACGTATATATTTGCTTTTTTTCTTCGATATACATACATACATGTTACACTTTAGTCAGTCTTCTTCATCAAATAAAACTCGAATAGTTCAATATCGTATTAAGTTTCTTTTCTTGACTTAAATCTAGAAACATCAATGGAAGCTGCTATTGAACAAAAAGTCTGTACAAATTCTCGATGTTATGCATGCGGATCTCTTGTCTATGCGGTTGAAAAGAAGAAAACTGCAAATCATGTAAGTTGTTTTCTTTTCTTCTTTCATTTCGAAAATCTATTCTTAGGTTTATCATTCCAATTGTTTTCGTTGTCGAATTTGTAAACGAGGTCTCAATAGTTCGACATTAAACGAAGAAGGAGATGATATCTATTGCGCAAGTTAGTAGTGAACTGATTGAATCGAGAGTTTACTGTCGGTTTTTTGTTCAATAGATTGCTATCGGAAAAAACAACGAGGTGATTGTAATGGAGTCGATTTTCAACGAGCTGCAAGAGAACGTGCACAATTTATTTATAATCATCGACATCCCGATCAAGAAGAACCGAAAATCAACCCTCATCGACCTTTTCTACATGATTTTTCGCGACATCCGTCATGGACATTAAGACAACTAGAAAGACGATTTCTTTCTGTTCAAGAGAACAAATCTACACCGAAGGTTATTACACTGATATGTTTCTAGTTTTTTGTTCGAATTATGATATCATTTTAGAAAGATATTCGACAAACTACTTCGGTTACTCATCCTTTAACTATCAAAACAAACTTTTCAAATCTAATTAATTCAAATCCTATTTCAAATGATTCGTTACCATCATTCAATAGTTTATCAGAATTTCTTCCTGTTTTTTCGCCTTTTCCTCCTGCGCAAATAAATTCAAGACCGAAAACACCTGACCTATCTAAATTAGATAAGACTGTCTCAGTTAACAACATACCATCTCGTTTTACTCAACGATTCAGTGTCGATTTAACAAACTCGAAATCGCCTAAAAACGAACGACGATTTAGTCTTGTTGAAAATTCAATAACAAAATCCGAAAAAAAGACACCAACAACCTTCGTTTTTCCTGAACGAACCATTATTTTACCGCGTCATCGAAGTAGCAGCATTAGTTATAGTGTTAGTCCACGAAAAATCAAATAAATCTAAACACACGAAAAGAGAAATATTCACTGTTCTCTATTTATAATAAAAATTGTACTTTTTTTGCTTTCTGACTCTCACGTACATATTTCTATCAATAAAACAAAAGAAAAAAAAACACGTCTAATTATTAATCATTGTACATCTCGTGATGATGTGAAAGAGAAAAGAAGAAACCTCTAGTCAGTCGGTCGGTGGTGGAGAATTGAATGCATGTATATGTACGTATTAGTGGGCTGAAATTGTCGGATTGGTTAATTTTCTACGAATCGTTGTTAATTTATGACAAGAGAAAAACAAGATCAATCGACTGTATGATACTGCCATCTAACATCAAATTGAATAGCGAACTTGTAGAAAATACTATTGGAAAAGAATTTAAAGATTAAATCGAATACTTCACATAGCAACCAAAAGTATATTGATTGATTGGAGATATTCGTTGAATCTATTTCGTTCGATTGAACAAATATCTCAAGCAACAAACGACATCTTTCTGTCCACATCATGCAGAAATATTAAGGTCTAATCAATGAAATCTGATTGGAATATGCAAAGGTCTACTGATAGTCCAACGATCGATACGTTTTACTTCTCTTCTTTTTTTTTAATCGTAGTTACTTGATCAGTTTCGAGAGACAACAAAACGATTGCAACTTTTTAGATCATCATGACTAAAACTAAAAAACGAAAGTCAACTAATTCAGTTTCACCAAATCGAGTCGATAAAAAAGCAAAAAAATCTCGTCGACAAGAACAAACCAATGGTGATGAAAACGATGAAGCCCTCAATCTTCATCGTTTAGGCCCAGCGCCAACCTCAACAACGAATATCGTTCAACGTTTACCATCAACACGTTCGTCCGATGTCGTACCATCGATGAAAACATCCGACTGGACAAATAAACAACGTGTTCTCATATTTTCATCGCGTGGCATCTCCTATTTAGGACGACATGTCATGAAAAATCTTCGTTCATTAATGGCTCATTCGAAAACCGAACCGAAAGCTGAGCTACGAAAGAATTTCTCTGTTCTCAATGAAATAGCTGAACTACGTAATTGTAATAAAGTTCTCTTCTTCGATATGAAGAAAAAACGTGATCTCTATCTTTGGATGGCATCGGTACCCGAAGGTCCAACCGTAAAATTTCTCGTCGAAAATTTACATACAATGGAAGGCTTGAAGTTAACAGGCAATTGTTTACGTGGTTCACGGCCAATTCTTTCGTTCGATCCGAAATTTGACGAAGAACCACATTGGAAATTAATCAAAGAAATGTTTACACAAATTTTTGGAACACCGAAATCACATCCAAAATCACAACCATTCATCGATCATGTTCTTACATTTACAATTGTCGATCATAAGGTCTGGTTTCGAAATTATCAAATCGTCGAAGAAAATGGTTCGCTAGCTGAAATCGGTCCACGGTAAACACTTTCATTTGATTTATAAACCCAAGAAAAAAAATCATCGAATCTTTTTAGATTTGTTCTTAATTTACATTGTATTTTTGAGAAGAGTTTTTCTGGTATGTTGATCTACGAAAATCCACATTATGTTGCACCGAATTTCAAACGCCATTTGGCCAAAGCTGAAGCTTCACAGAAATACAAAGATCGTGTCTATCAAAAACTTGCATACGAACAAAAGAAACCAGAAGAAAGCTTTCCGTATGATAAAACCGATGAAATTTTTCAATCACGACCTTCAACCAACAACAAAAATAATAATGATGATAGTGACGATGACGATGATGATGATAGTGATGATTCGGAATAGGAAAAAACACAATTTGTTTTGTTTTGTTTGTTGTTATCGTTGAATAAAAAAAAATTATAGGACTTAGTTATTAAATCCTATAGAAGAAGAAAATGAAAATCATGTGTTTTGTGTTTTCTAGATGGCACTTCGAGTTTTAGTCGGTGTTAAACGAGCTATTGATTATGCTGTTAAAGTTCAAGTTAAAACAGATAAAAGTGGAATTGTTACTGAAGGTGTTAAACACTCGATGAATCCATTTGATGAAATAGCTGTCGAAGAAGCTATACGTTTGAAAGAAAAAAAACTTGTCCAAGAAGTCATTGCTGTTTCATGTGGACCAGCTCAATGTCAAGTACGAGAGACAGACAAAAGATTGTTTTACATTGAAAACAATTTTTGTTTTTGAAGGAAACTTTACGAACAGCATTAGCTCTAGGTGCAGATCGAGCTGTTCATGTTGAAGTTACTGGAAAAGATTATGAACTTCTCCAACCATTAGCTGTTTCGAAGTTAATTGCAGCCGTTGCTAAAAAAGAAAATGTCGATCTTGTTGTGCTCGGCAAATTAGTAAGTCGATATCATGAAATATTAAACATAATTGAAAAGGTTGTCTCGTTTCGAATTATTAACGTTGCGAAGATTATATTTTGCACGCGTTTCATATTTCAAGAAATTAAAAATAAATATGTTTCTCTAGGCTATTGATGATGATTCGAATCAAACAGGTCAAATGGTTGCCGGTTTACTTTCTTGGCCACAAGTAAATCAAAGAGAAAAACAAACATTTTGTAATTGAATGCGTTTCATTATGAAATCTGTGTGTGTTTTCAGGCTGTTTTCGCCTCGAAAGTCGAAATTAAAGATAAACAAGCTGAAGTCATGCGTGAAATTGATGGTGGTTCTGAAACAATCCGAGTGAAATTACCAGCTGTGATTACTGCCGATCTTCGTCTCAATCAGCCACGTTTTGCCAATCTTCCATCGATCCAAGTAAAATCCGACGAACGAATAAATTCAATTGAATCGTTTGGTTTTGTCTTCTTATCTTTAGAAAGCTAAAAAGAAACCATTGGCTAAATTGTCTCCTAAAGATTTAGGTGTTGATATTAAACCACATCAAGAATTTCTTTCCTACGAAGAACCACCCAAACGACAAGGTGGTGGTAAAGTCGCTAACGTTGACGAACTTCTTAGTAAACTTAAAGAAAAAGGACTCATCTAAATCAACATAAAACAAAGTCAATCAACTTTTCTTCTCTTTTTTTACTGCTACTACTATTATTACCATTCTTCTGTTATAATTTTCATCCGATTTATTTTCATTTCGAAATATCACAACAAAATGATGTCCTGGTCTTAGTTTATCTCTTTTTTTTCTTCTTCCAAGTTTAGATAAAGATTAAAAAAACAAAGGTCTTTGTTCTTCTTCTTCTAGATCTTATTTTATTTCAAAATCAAATCCTAACATGTCGTTTGATCAAACAGGCAATACTCTTCGCAAATATAAACTAGTCTTCCTAGGCGAACAAAGTGGTAAACAGAAAAGTATTGCAGTATTTAAGATTTCTTTCTTTTGTTTTCATGTTCTAGTCGGAAAAACTTCGTTAATTACTCGATTTATGTATGATAGTTTTGATAATACATATCAAGTGAATATTCGATTCATAGGGAATCAAAATATGAAATTAGTTTTTATTTTATTTTAGGCAACAATTGGAATTGATTTTCTTTCGAAAACAATGTATCTCGAAGATCGAACCGTTCGTTTACAATTATGGTAAGATTGTTAACAAAAAAACGATGATTTATTTGTTTTTTATCTAGGGATACTGCTGGACAAGAACGTTTTAGAAGTCTAATTCCAAGTTATATACGTGATTCAACTGCTGCAGTTGTTGTTTACGATATATCAAGTAACAATATGACCTAATTTTGTCCTCATTTATTATATTTGTTTGACATAGATGTAAGTTCGTTTCAACAAACTGCTCGATGGATCGAAGAAGTACGAGCTGAACGTGGCAATGAAGTGATAATTATGCTTGGTATGTTCGAAAGTTAAATGAATTCATTAGGGATTTGCTTTTGTTTGATTCTCAGTTGGAAATAAAACAGATCTTGCTGATCGTCGACAGGTATCCACGGAAGATGGCGAACAAAAGGCCAAAGAATTAAACGTAATGTTCATTGAAACGAGTGCAAAAGCAGGTTACAATGTAAAACAAGTAAGAACATTCTTTAACGTTCATTCTTTTAATCAACAAAAAATCAAAACTTTGATCTTCTTAGTTGTTTCGACGGGTAGCTGTCGCTCTACCGGGAATGGATATTCCAGAAACGGCTGGAGAGAGTAAAACAAAAAGAATTCATGACTTGCTCATTGTACTGAAAAAACCCTGTTAAATTACTATTTTCTAGGTCAAAATGTGATAGTTTCATCGCCGAATCCCTCATCCGATGCAGCTCCTGATAATACAAGTAATTGTCGATGTTAATTATTTAGTAATTATTTCAATAGCTGGCTTTTTACTTATTTATCTCTTATTAAAGTATTTCGTATTTCTGCTTTTTTTTAATCTCAAAAAAAGAAGAACATATTAAACTCAAAAGAATGGCTCTTTCTTTCTGTCTAACTTTAACCCTCACTCTTGTTTTGTTTTGTTTTGTTTTGTTTTTGGAAATTCTTGCTAAACGGATCAAATTTGTAACTGTTAATAATAATGTTTTCTTTTGTTTTCTTTTGCGTGTTTGAATCTGAATAAAATCGAAGTATTCTCTTTTTTCTTTGTTTATGTTCGACAATTTATATCCAAAAATAACTTTTCAAAGCAAACATCCCATGACAATTAACTGTGCGTTCTGAAAGGAAATATTTTGAACACACTGCTTCATTAATGTTCTTAGGATGCACTTCCTTTTCATGTTAAGAGCCATGTGATAAATATGATGAAAGATGACTTTTTATTTCTTTATAATAATTATCATGCTTGATTAATATTGCCGCAATACGAGCGAATGAATTTCGTGGCTGCGTCTGGAATTTATTTTATAATTATTTATACAAAATAGAGCAAGAAACAAGGAAAACAAGTGGACGGAAATAGAAGAACAAAAAAGAAAATATTGAATACGTCCTATTTTAATCGAGCAAAAAATTGTTCAACACGTGTTTTGAGACGTTTGAAAAAAATAAAATTAATACGATTTTCACTATATTCAGAATCTGAACGTGTAGTTGCCGATGATTGTGTCAAACGACTCCATCGTCTCGGATGATGAAAACTAAATTCAATACCAGCTATAGAATCTTGCCGTTGATCAAGTGACCATTTGCCACTGAGAACAAGTTCGTAAACTTCATCATTATTGGCAAGTTCAGGAAGAAATGTTTCTCGATCACTATTCGTATAATTTCTTGGTATTGATATATAGAAATATTTCGAACAGAAACAACAAAGTAGATGAGTAAGTTCTCGACGAAAGCGTTTACCGAAAAATATATACAAATAACATTGTGATGCCGAATTGAATATCATTAAGAATTTGCCAAATTCATCGATATGTTGAAATAACGGATAACGATATGAAATAGACACATATTTGTCTGGATTGTAAGCAAAAAAGGCCGCAAATGGTATCGAGGGTGTTATACAAATGAGGTAAAGTGAAATAACAATAACAAGCATATGTGTAACATCATTTCGTTTTTGTTCATATGGATTGATTTGTCTATGTCGACGTTTAGCAGTGGCTAATGTACGTATTAGATGTAGATTTAATTTAAATACGACAAGAAATGGAATTATACGAACGAGAAAACAATTTATAAATAATGTTATTGTTAATCGATAGCCTAACGATTTGCCTAAATCGCTGAGGCCAGATATCCAAAAGACTGGCGGAAATAAATCACTGTGATTTAATGAATCAAATGAATTCGAAAGATGTTCAACAGTATGATTCGTTACATTTAATGTTTCATCACTCGGCATTGTATAACATGTACGAGCAAGAACTTGAGGTATTAAATAGCCTAATGCTAGTAACAAACAAATGAATAGGATAATTAAAGAATTTCGACGTGTACATAATTTTTCACCGGTAAATGGAAAACATATCATTATATATCGATCAATAGTAAAACAGACGGTAATCCTAGATAAAATTGCGAGAACATGTTGAGAAATGTGATTTTCAACAGAAAACAACGAATTATTTTTCTTACCAAGTCGATAATGCGAATGTGCTCGATGCAGTTGCTTTAGCTATTAAGACAAGTATACAATTGAAACGATTTGGTGCAAATAGCACTTCTAATTCGAATACAATCACTGATAATAACGTCACACTATTTGATAGACATAACGCTGTGAGATACGCATACGTCGATAATGTGCGCATTCGACGACGAAGAAGCGTACAAACGGCAAGAAGATTACCTAACATGAAACGATTTCAATTGAGGATTGAAGGATGATCATTCAAGGTTTATTCTTACCGATAATTCCAATAAGACATACAGATATAGCTAGCCAACGAAAATATGAACGTGGCAGCCATGTTGCGGCACCACCATCATGTAGAATATCACTCCATGTTAAATCAAATGATTCGTCGAGTAATTCATGAGATTCAGTGGAAACTGATTTATTTATTAAGGATGAACTCGTTGAGTTTGAAAGCATGATGATGAATTTTCTTTTGTATGAATTAATATATGTTCGTATGTATATTTTCTTTTCGTACGGTTTGTATTATGATAATGAAACAGCTGTTACCAGATTAGAGATGGCATTATTATGGAAAAATTGACGTTCGGTAACAGATTGTTTGAGCTCGATCAAATTTCTGAAAAAGATACAAGATAAAATTAGATATATGATGTAAACTATTTGCTTTCTATTTTCTACTCATACATTTTCAAACAAAAAAATATATTTATAAATAAGAGAAGCAGATAGAGAGAGAGGGAGGGAGGGAGGGAAGGAGAGAAAGAGAGAGAGAAAAAAATGACATATTCTATTCGAATATCTTTTCTTTTCCGTCTGCCATTTCTTCTTTTTTCTTTCTTTTGTCTATTCTCATTTTATTTAATAACTATTATGTCGATGTACTGAAAAAAATTGAAATTTATGCTGATGACAGATTCCGAGCAGTTATTTTCAACAAAAATCATTCTTGTTCTAGTTTTTTTTCTGCAAGAATTTTTCTTCTTAATACTGCGTAAGATTAAGTTAAGCCGAATGAATAGTATGTCGATAAAAAGAAAAAACAAAAGAACATCAAATTATTTTCTTATCATATAATTTTAAAAAGATAAAACAAACAAACCTTGTTTTGTTTTGCACTAAGAAGATGTCTATAAATTCTCAAAAGATTTCATCGTTTTACTTATATTGACTGAATAATTTCAAATTATATTCATCATGAATGTCTCGTCGTTGTCTTTTTTTATCTTTGTTTTACATTCTAAAAGATGTTCCGCAGACAAAGAGAAGAAAAAAAAGAATATCTCTTGCCATTTCCTTCTCTTTCTTTTGACGCTCTAGGATTCTTTTTTTCTAATTCTTTACTTGAATGAGCGTTCAAGAGAAAACAGAATGATGCGGGTATTTACAGAACTATTTTTGGCTTATAAGAGCATCAAAGTCTTTATTTATATAGACAGCAGATTACTATTTTCTTCGTCTTATCATTTTCCTTACATATAGACTAATTATATTACTCAAAATCAATTTTCTTCTCATTGCTGACTTTTCTCTTGTTTCTTTATCATCATAACGAAACATATTTTAGGTTTTTATGCTCACGATCACTATACATGCAACATATTCATTTGATAAGCTAAACTGCCCATTGTATATATATTTTTAGTTAAAACTATGGCATAACTCACTGACATGTCGAAATTTATTGAATTTATTTCATTAGAATAATTACATTCCGACCTACGTGCATACTTTCAAGATATCAATGATTTTTATCGGTATTATATATACAAAATAAGATAGAGGAAGGAGAAGGAGAAGGAAAAAAACTAACAAACGAGCGAACGAACGAAAAGAAATGCACTATTATAGCTTGCTCGACATTCCTATTTGGCGTGACTATTGAAAGATATATACTTACTAAGAAAACCTCGTTGTCGGCCTTGGTGATTAGAAGTTATTTATAGAAACTCATATCCGAAGAAATAATTAGAATTGAAAAATAAGAATCTCCTTAATGACACACATATGCACACAAATAGAAAAACGAATGACATAAGAGAATCATATCGTAGATATATTTTTTTCTATTTTTTTACCTACAGAAACCTTTTTTTTTCTCTTTTTCTTCTTCTTCTCTCGTTTCTCTTCTATGAGACCGACCCTTTTCCCCTTGTTCTTAATATTTTTCTTCCGGTCGTCGTGAAACAACCACGAACTTAGAGATATTTTTAGTCAATCCTTAATTGTCCTCCACTTTTCTGATATTACGATTATTTCTTCATAATATCTCTCGTTCGCTTAACATTTACATATATTTTGTATGAAAAAGAAAAGAAAAAAAAGTTATTTTTGATCAAGCAAATCGCGTATGGCAATGGGAGTCTACGAACAGTCGAGTTAATAACATCGCCTATTATTATGATCAATTATTTCAAGGATCAGAACGTTCTCTTTCTGTATATATTTATAAAATATTTATAAATTCTACTTGAAACACACATTAAAAATGAAGAGCTATCTGAAAGTTTCTTATGAAACAAAGAATACGTCAGTTAAATATAATGACGTAAAATGAACAGTATCTTCGTATTTATTTATTTATTTTTTATTGTCACTATTTTCATATAGACTATCTAGAGAGAAGCAAAATATGAAAAAGGTTATTTGGAACACCTGTGAACAAACGCTTTTTTTTTTATCTATAACACATGCACTATGCTTTTATCATAATGAAACTCATCTTTGTTAATAGAAAGAACGTTCATGATGAGAACTGAGATTAATTTAGAATTATTTATGGGATTGCCGTATTTTGTTTAGTTGTTTGAAGCAGACAGCATAACCGTACCCTCAAGAATCATCTAGAGATTCTTTGTTCGACACGAAAAACAGCAAAAAAAACTAATCCTTACATATTTCTTTCTGAATACATGCATAGAACCTCTTGAGTTTACCTGACTGCGTTTATGAATATAAACGAATGAGAGGCAGAGAGAAAGTAAAAAATAGGCCCTTCACACAAAAGAAAAATACCGGCTAATATATGATTAGTTTTAATAAAAATTATGACAGAGAAGGAGAAAGAGAGAGAGAGAGAGAGGGAGAAAAGCAGTGGGGTTATGTCATGTTGATAAACAAACGATGTGTAATCTATTGTTATTTATTGCACGAAAAGTATATATATATAAAGATGAAGAAAAGCATCTAATGAGACTAAAAATAGATGCGTTACTGACACGTAGAAGCACACTATCAAAATCATGTTTAAAGCATCTGAGTTGAATACGCCTACGAAGCAGGATATGTCTAAGCAAACTAAATAACTCCTTTCGTTGCTTTCGACAGTAATGTCAATATTTCAACAAAAAAAGTTCGACGCAGAAAAAAAAGCGTCTCTAACTCCTGTCTCTCAATTTACCATAATGAACACAGGAAAAAATAACAGCATCAGATATTCTATTTTTAACTCTATATTTTCTTTAATGAACTAAGTTCACATTCAATTTCATACTAATCGTCTGACGTTGCAATACTAATCGCCTTGCATACAATTTATTAAATTGAAACTTATGAATTTATTCATAAGACAATCTATTTTGAGGTAAATCTATAAATAAATATTTTTTCGACCTATCAGACAGTATCAAATAGCTACTTCGTCAATTTGTTAAAAAGAAAAAAAAATCATTAACAACATTGGCAAAAAAAATAAAAAGAGAAAAAAAACGCACAATGCACCTATTTAATCGAAAAAGAAGTTAATTCTTTGGAAATAACTTGAAGAGAAAAGCATCCACTTAAGTCCAATATGCTTGAATATGCTGACAAAAATTGAGAAAGAAAAAAAGATTTCCTTAAATAGTATAGTTAGTTTTCGCTTGCTTTCTTTTTCTTTAATAGAGAAAAAAGATTTTTTTTCCTACATAAACAGTAAATAAAATAATTATAGATAAAAAAATGGTTCAAATCGAGAGTCTAGGAAAAGATCTCAAATAGAATTCTATTTGAATATTCATTGCTTGAGCTGTTTTTTACCGTCTACTATCGACTAAGAGACCTTTTATTTTTTATTAGTATTACGAGCATGACAATATGTTGGCGTTAAAAACGTGTTTTTATTGATAATGATCGATCGACTACATGAACGTACTTTTTTTGAATGAATTTTAATTGAAATTTCGCATTCGTTTATCCTCGCAGACACAAGATTTGCGAAATAACATGAAAATTAATCCGAGTGCGGAAATTTATCTTTCAATTCATCGTTGATTACCTATGAAAAGAATTATAATTATAATGATTGATAGTTTATCTCCAGATTCTAATTATCGTCTCGAATTTATTCATACGAACATCCTTAACAGAAAGAAATTATTAATTTTCCAAATGTATACAAACAAAGAATCAAGTTCAAAATTTTACACGTAGTTACATTTATGTAACGAGTGCTTTTTGTTGTGCTGTCTGAATTCTAACAACGAAACTTGTGAATTAATTACTTCCGTTTGAAAATGCAAATAGTTTGCATGTAATTATCGCTAAAAACATCATAAGATATCCTGTTATGTGTCTAAAACACGGGCATGTTATAGAAAAAAATTTTCTGACCTATATCCATTAGTAACTTCTAAAGCACATGACATTCGAATGAATATATAGATCACTAACGAGTATATTCATGCCGATATTATCTTTTGAAAACTCAATAATAAGAAATTTTTTTTTCTCTTTTTGAATATAATTAATGTAAATTATTGTCTTATAAATATCCATGTATAAATAGAAATATTTGTGTCAAGTGCTGCGTTTAAATGAATTATCTCGAAGCGTATTATTTTTGTTTATGTCAGTGCAACTTACGTTTGTCTTTGATCACAAAAGATGGTAAAACGTGATTAATACTATTGTGACGAAAGATATTTTATCATACTCTGACGACATGATATTAAATGAATCAGAGCTATGCACTCATTAACTCAGTCAAGCAGATAATAGCTCTTTTTTTATCGCTATTAATGAAGAATCTATGAATGGAATTTTAAAGAAAAAACATGATAAGACAAGAGTATCTTTGTTTATAATGTACTCAATGAATTCTAATGTTTATTTATTTACAATTTTAAATATATGATGACATAGTCGAAGGTAAAAGAGCTAAGGAATTTTTTAGAAATGGATATGTTCCATTTTGACAGAAAGTTCCACTGAAATCGTCCATATCAACTAAAAATAAAAGTCATCGAGCACTGAATATATTTTTCGAAAGAAAAAAACACGAAAAGAACATACGTGACCAAATAAACATTCCTCCAAGATTCTTTGCAACGACATACGCAGCACGTTTTTGTATA
>ERZ781398.1811-NODE-1811-length-19265-cov-4.375325_pt1 | contig 19265 bp, 24 predicted proteins | sample MGYA00433077_ERZ781398 | MGnify/ENA primary metagenome ERZ781398 (study PRJEB29847, sample SAMN06458254) | wastewater metagenome | isolation source: Wastewater bioreactor | place: South Africa: Cape Town | study: EMG produced TPA metagenomics assembly of the... | reverse complement strand
CAGTCTTCAATCCACTGTTTCACATATTTTATATCAATTATTAGAATTTATTTCGTTTGATTATGATCAATCGATACTTAAACTTCGTTCACGTGAAGAATATCTTCGACATGATGATACACTTTGTGATATTGAATATGTACATAAATGTCTTAATGCATTGAAACCATTACAATTTATTTTAACTGACAAACCACAAACAATATTCGATCAGAAACGAAAGGAACTTTTGCCATTCGAACAATTCTGTTTTGTTCAATATGAAAAATATATTCAAACAAATAAAGAATCCTTTAAAACCTTACAAAAACGACCACCAATAATAGCAAACGAACAAACACATTGGTTTACGCCAACTGAATCTCGTTGGTTAGACGATTTCCATCAACATTTAAGTCCTCTCTTCGAACAAACTCAACGTTGTTTCAATCAATTATTTCAAACGAATATTTCATTTGACGAACAGATACAATTCATCGATGAATTAACATCATATTTGAAAACAATTCAAGCACTTTGTTCGAATATTCGTTCGAACTCAATATTCAATCAACAACGAGAATTGAAAGCTTTTAAAAATGATTTACTTAAATCAACAGACGATGATACCATTCAAATGCGAAATTTTAACGAAATTTTAATTGAAACATTACATGCATTATATAAATATATTCGAAGTTATTGTCAAGCATTTCTAATTCCGTATAAACTCGACATAACAAATCAATACAGTCAATCAATTGACATCGAACATATTCTCATTCAATCACCGATCGAACCGTGTCCAACAACGAATTCTCTCGAACTGTTTACCATTCAAATCGATAGTCTATTTTCTCTTCCATCGAATATTAAAAATGTTCGAGTCGTAGCTCATCTTTGCTATGGTAATCAAACAATTGCCCGAGAAATCACTCGACCAGTATCGTGTGTTCGAAATAAATATCAACACACTGAAATACGTTTAAACGAACGATTATGTTTCAATGATGTTTATCTATGTAAACTTCTACATGAATCATTGATTCTATTCGAAATTTATGCTTCATTTATCGATGAAAATGATGCGTCATTGACGAGTGAAGTATTCGATGGCGAACCAATGTATTTAATCGGTTGGTGTTCGCAAAATCTATTCGATGCAAATGATTATCTGATCACAGGTGAATATTATTTCGGTATAATCGAAGCGAAGAATGCGAATCGAACGGGTTTTTATTCGCTACGAAATATTTCCGATCATGATTGTTCAATTTTAACTGTTTCATTTTTCGAAAAGAAATTCTTCTGGCCACAAGTTCAAGCCCGGCATGATCGACAAGCACAAGATTTCACTGAAATCAATCGAAATAAACAAGAAGATCTCTGTCGTTTACTCGATCAACAACGTTTGTATCTTGTTGATCATTGTACAATGAAACAACAGCAGTTGCAGAATAAAAAAGAAGACACGGACAATCATTTTCTTTGGTCACATCGTTATTTTCTCGTTCATAAACCGTATGCTTTGCCGAGATTATTTCAATCTCGAACTGTTTGGGATTATCCAAGTTTAATTGATATCTATGGTCTGTTAGATTTAACGATTCATGATCGAACAATCGATGAAATCGAAGCATTCGAACTTCTCCTGCCCGCATTTCCTGATATGTACATTCGTTCGCAAACATATCGATTGTTGATTTCACAATTAACTATCGATGATTTAATGATTTATTTGCCACAATTATTACAAATTATTAAATTTGATTATAGTTTTTCGACGCCTTTAGTCGAATATTTACTAAAAGAGTCAATTCAAAATCATCAATTTGCTCATAAATTCTATTGGTATTTACGACAAGCATTATTAACTGAAGGTTTACATTTCTATCGATATTTTTATTTATTTATTTCGCTGTTATTTGTTGTTGGCGAAAATCTTCGAAATGAATTCGAAAGTGAATATTTTCTATGTTTAAAACTTCGTCAAATTGGTTTAGAAATAAAAACCACGAAATCAAATCGATTGAACATTTTAACTGATCATTTGAAAACATTGAACGAACAATTTTTTCGGTCAGGTCAATATTCATGTCGTTTGCCGTGTCAATTTAGTTTTCAAACAAATCAAATCGATATTCCATCGTGTTCAATATTTAGTTCATTGACATTGCCAATGAAACTTATTTTCCTATCGAATGATCCATTCGGCGAAGAATTCAACGCGATTTATAAAATCGGTGATGATCTTCGGCAAGATCAAACTGTTTTACAATTACTCTCGTGTATGGATAAAATTTGGCAAGCAAATGATTGGAATTTTCGTTTGAGTCTATTCAATGTCGTTCAAACATACGAACGATGTGGTTTTGTTGAAATGGTGACTGAAAGTGATACTCTCATGGAAATCGAAAAACCTCTAGGAGCAATTAAAGGTTCGTTCGGTGAATCGGCATTGTACGATTGGCTACGTTTACAACATGCCAATGAACGAGATTTTCAGAAAGCTCTTGAGAATCTAACGTATTCGTGTGCGGGGTATTGTGTCGGAACGTATGTGCTCGGCATTGGCGATCGACATAATGAGAATATTATGGTGAAAAAATCAGGACATTTATTTCATATTGATTTTGGAAAATATCTCGGTGATACACAGAAATTCGGCTGGTTTAATCGGTAGAGATATTTATATTTTCTTTTTTTTTTATTGTATTTCGATTTTAATTTCAGCGATCGTTCTCCATTGATATTCACCAAACAAATGCTCTATGCCATGTCCGATGGCGGTACATCGAATGATGCCATGCATCGTTTTATTGATCTCTGTTGCAATGCATTCTATACTCTTCGACAAAATTCCTCGTTGCTTCTTCTTCTTCTCTCTCATCTATGTTCATCGAATGTACCAAATCTAAATTACGATGCCGTTCGGTATGTCAACGATCGTTTAGCTTTGTCATTGAACTATGCTGATAGTATTACGCATTTTACGAATCTAATTATCGAAAGTTTGAATTCGACATGGGTTCAATGGAATGGTCTCATACATAAACTCGCTCAAACAACGAGTTCAAATGCATCGCTACCGGTGATCGCTTCCGGTCCGACCTTGTCATTCGTTCCGCAAACATATACGATTTATACTGAAGGAAAAATTCATTCGGCTCAAATAGTTAGTCATGAGAAACGTACGCAACCATCGAAACATTATCTATATAAAATTCAAGTCGAACGAATCAACTCAACGTATCACTATCGAACCTACGGTGAATTCTATGAGTTTTACGAACGTTTGACAAAACAATTTCCATTGATGGGCTTTGATTTGAAATTTTCTCAACAAATTGAAGATAAAATACTTGCTCAACGACGTGTCAGTGAAATCAATGCTTTTCTAATGAATCTATTTCGTTCATCAAATGAAATCATCGAAGTAAAAACAAAACAAAACAAACACTCGCAAAAAGTTTCAACCAAATTTTTAGTCCGATCTTGTTTGTACGTTTTTTCATCTGATTCAACGCGATCAACAGATCAATGACAATCTAGAAAATTTTCATCAAGGTTAATTAATTCATTCTTCTCTTTTTTTATTCATAATAGTCGATCTTCTAGAGCTCGCTGCTCGTCCATCCCAAGACTCGTCTCCAAAAATTCGCGTGCAATTAAAATACGATCAAGGCACATTGTTCATCATGATTCGACATGCGACGAATCTAGTAAAAACGAATCTCTTTTCATCATAGATCAAAGATTTCTTTCTTTCTAGACATCAAAAAATGGAAATGAACCGAAACCATATTGCAAATGTTATCTCTTTCCTGATAAATCGAAATCGACAAAACGAAAAGGCAAATCGTACAATTCACGAAATCCAATTTTTAACGACACAGTAATTCATCAAAGAATTTCATTTCGAGAATGACGATTTCATCGTATTTAGTTTACGTACGAAATGGATCTCTCGGAAATTCAGAAGTAAATACAATCGAATATTTGTGTTTTCTTCTTCTTCAATTTGTCTGTTTGCTTGTAGACGAGTTCTACGTGTCAGTGTTTGGAATAACGTAATCAGCGTTGGCAATCGTATCTTAGGCGAAGTTGATATTGTTTTATCTCAAATTGATTGGTCAAAAGAGAATGCGTGTGATTATGCACTTGCGACTCTTGATTCTTCGACATTCTTTTCAATCTAATCCGGTTGTGTTCTTTTGTTTGAAATTGATTGTTTTTATTTATTCGAATGACATAATAATCAGATGTTGAGATGATTTCATTTATTTTTATGTTCTATTTTTTAGATAAATGACAACGAATCGATATTCATCGATGGGAACGAAAGTTTTCAGTTTACGATTTAATCAAACTTCAGGTTGAAAACAGACGAAATGAAACAACAACAACAACAACAACTTATTCTTGTTTTAGATTGTTTTGTTTGTGCAACAAGTGATGGCATTCGAGTGTTTAATGTTGAACCATTTGCTCAGAAATGTTATCTCGGTAGAGAATTGTGTTTTTTCTTTCTTTGCTTTGCTTTTTATTTGCAATGATATTCAGATGTTGGTCATGTAACCTACGCGGAAATGCTTTATCGAACAAATTTAATTGCTTTTGTGCCTGCTGATCACATGACAGGTCTGCCATCGAATGTAGTCGTTGTCTATGATCATCAAAGTCAAGCCTACGTTCTTCGACTTTCGTTTAAAACATCAGTCGTGTCCATTCGAATGGCTCGAACGAAACTTTTAGTTATTCTCGCGACAAAAATTTTAATTTTCTCATTTCCCAATCAATGCGAATTACTTCATACAATCGACACTGGTAACAATCCGAAAGGTCTCTGTGAATTATCATCTCACGACAGTGCACTACTTGCGTTTCCATTAAATTTAAAATCACGTGGTGGTTATATTCAACTATTAGTAAGTCGAAAAACGATTTTTGATTGATTGACTGATCATAAGCGTGTGTGTGTGTGTGTATATATCAAAGTGTCATATATCGTATACACACACATACTTTAAAATGCAAAAAAGTTTCATTCTGACAGCATCAAATAACCGTCGTCAGTTGACTTTTCTGATTAAGACAAAAAAAAAGTGCAGACAGTTTGCACATTATGATTATCAATTAGAATTTCTTTTTTTTTTCGTTCATCCTCGTGTCATCTTTCTTGTCTTTATTATTCAGCAGGAAGCTGGGAATTAAGGTGAACTAGATGCGCTGCGGATGAAATAACATAATTGACGAACGAAAGAAAAAGAAAAGAAAACGAAACACATGATTATATGTTATTGGAAACGTATGAGATGATCATTAGTGCATCAAATGAAGCTTTTTCAATTTTAATGATGAATATACGTTGAATTATTGCTTGACGTTGGAAATAAACCATGAGAATAGACGGATCCACCGGTGAAATAGGCGGCTTGATTGAGTAGTGACGCTGGTAGATCTTGTCTATTAATTAAAAACACAAAAAAAAAAAGAAACGATTGACATTTTAAAAAAAGAATGTTGTAAATATGTCACGAGTTCTATAAGACGGATAATGTTCACTACAAGTGGCAATTTATCACTTACGTTCGAGGTGTACGATCACGTTGTCGACGATTTTTAAACCAATTACTAACTTGTGTTAATGTGAGACTTGTTTTTTTGGCGAGCAAACGTTTTTCATCGGGCGTTGGATACCGATTTTGTCGGTAACATTCTTTTAAAGCTTGTCGAGATTTTTCTTTGAAACAATAGACTGTTTCTTCGCCATCCCAAATCGATTTCGGTAGTGGATATTTTCGGCGTATTCGATATTTATCGACAGCACCCAACGGTCGACCACGAATCTTCTGTGCGTCCATATAATGTGCATTGTACCATAATTGTTGTAGTTCAACATGATGTTGACCGTCGAACGAATGATTTTCCAATAGACAATATAATTCACGAAATTTCGATTGATGATAGTAGATAATTGCACGTGCTTTAACGATACTATCGTGTTGATGTATGAGAGTGGCATCAGTTGATGACGATTTCAATGGTAATAATTGTAAAAGTTTGATTAATTTATCGATTTTTCCACTTTGTTGAATAGCTTCGCAAACGCATGCTAAGTGATCGATAGTTAATGTTAATGTTTGTTCGACATTGTTATGATTATTATTCGATGGAAGTTTAAGCACAATGGGATTTTGTATTAAAGGTTGATTTGGTAGGAGAACATCGGAATTTGATGAATCATCGAGTTCGATTTTTGTTGTTTGAGATAGATAAGGATTGGAATAATACGTTGGATAAACATTTGTCGATGATGTCGATGGATAATTTTGTGTATGATGAGGATGGTGATGATGAAGATGATGATAATCATATGATGAATGATAGGACGAATTCGTCGAACTGGTTTTCATTTCAAACCTTCTTTTTTTTCTCGTAAAGATATCTTGTAGACACAAATTCTCGACTTTCAATGTACTCGAGTAATATGATCAAATGAATTTCGAGACTTTTTCTCTTTCTCTCTTTCTCCTTCGATGAATGTCAAACGTTGATTGGCGAAAAATACTCATTGGTCAAAAGAGAAAAAGATGTGTGTGTGTGTGTGTGTTTTCTTCTCGCTATAATGAATGATTAAGTATGTTCTTAACGAGAGATGAAAGTGAACTTGTAATTTTCCACTTGTAACAAGAGAGGAAAATCAGTTGAAAATTACTTTCTTTTTCATGTTTGATAAGTATAGTGAATTGGACTTTCCTTTCCTTTTTTTTTTCTAGAATATCAATGGATTCAATGAAGATACATCATCGAAACCACGAATTATTAATGCACATTCTCATGAATTAGCAGCTTTGGCTTTGAGTCCAACAGGAAATCTGTTAGCAAGCGCATCGAAACAGGTAAAAACAAATCGAATTTTGATTTGTTAACCTTTTGTTTTGTTAATAGGGTACACTTATTCGTGTATTTTTAACAACTGGTCTCTGCGAAAAATTGTTCGAATTTCGTCGAGGCAATGATCCAGCCAATATCTCTTATATTTCATTCAGTTTCGATAGTGGATATCTATGTGCATCGAGTGACAAAGGTACAGTGCATATATTTGGCGTACGTGATACGAAATCGAACCGAAAAACGACCATACCCAATCTATTCGGTGATACACACGGTGATATTTGCAGTTTTACAGCTGATCGAGATTGTTCGTGTATATGCGCATTTTCGGATGTGAATCATGCTGTAGCCGCAAGTTTTACGGGAACATTTCATAAATATATATTCAGTGTTGAACGTGGATGTAATCGAGAAGAATTCGACCTTTTTCTAGATGGTATCGATGGAACTGATTTTTGAGAAAGCCCAAAAACAAAAAAAAGATTTATTATTTTTTTTTATTTATATTATGTATATGTGTATTTGTATACGATTTGCCTATGTGTGGGTGTGTGTGTGTTGTTTAAAACAGAAAAGAATAAAAATCCAGAATGCTGATTAACCTTAGAAAAACGAAAAGAAAAACAAAATACGAAATGCATGGCATCGTCACAATTGAGAAGTGTTTCAAAATTGTTAAATAGTCGAATAGAAAGATACACAAACACATCGATCGATTACTTATAAGAGTTCTTTGCTAAAAAACGAAAAAGAATTCTTTTCTTTTTTTTTCCTTCGTCGACTCTTTCGGCATTGTGTTTACAAAAAGAAAAAAGTGTTTGATCATGAAACACGTACCACGAAAGATTAAAGACAAATATGAAATCCTTGGACTTATTGGTGAAGGTAGAGTTGACAAATTCCTTTCGCGTCTTTTGATCTAGTTTTATTGGGTATATTTTCAAGGAGCATATGGAGTCGTTCTTAAAGCACAAAGACGAGTTTGTTTTTCTTTTGTCTTGTATTTGTAATACGAAATGAATTCGTTCAAATTTAGGATACGAAAGCAGTTGTTGCTATAAAACAATTCAAACAAGCACCAGGTTGGATAATTTTCATTGTTCTTTCGATTTTAATAGACAAAAAACAACATAGGTTATCTAAGTGATAATGATTTGATCGATCGTGAATTGAAAATTCTTCAAGCTCTTCGTTTTGAAAACGTTGTCGAACTACTTGAATGGTTTCGTGAGAAGAAGCATTGTTTCCTTGTTTTCGAATATGTCGAATATAATATGTTACAAATTCTACAACAATATACCGAAGGTTTAGCTATTGAACAAGTTCGACATTTATCCTATCAGTTGTTCAGTGCGATTCATTGGTGTCATTCACATGAAATTATTCACCGAGATATCAAACCCGAAAATTTATTGATTTCGAAACATTTCGTTTTGAAATTATGTGATTTCGGTTTTGCGAGATTTTGTAATACACAAGCACCATCTGATTATTATACTGGATATGTATATGAGTTTGATTTGAAGGAGTTCGTTGTTTTTTTCTAATGAAAGAATTTGTTAGGTTGCAACACGATGGTATCGACCACCAGAATTACTCATCGGGTAAATGAAAATGCTTTTCTTTTTCGATCGAAAATTGAATGTCGATTTAGCACATCCTATGGAAAACCGGTGGATATCTGGGCATGCGGATGTATGTGATCGTTTTTCGAAAAAAGAAATGAGAATTTTGTTGAACATTTTGTTGAAGGTATTATGGCTGAACTTGCTACTGGTCAAGCTTTGTTTGGTAGATAGAGATGAATATTATTTGGATTTGAAATAAGAATTTTCTTTGTTTTGATTAGCTGGTGAAAGCGATATCGATCAATTATATCGTATTCAGAAATGTTTAGGACCTTTACCACCGAAATATGTTGAAGCAATCAAATCGAATCCGAAATTCGATGGATTAAAAGTAGGTTTTTTTCTTCTTCTAATCTTAGAAATTATTTCAATCGAAAAAATATTCTCTCTCTAGTTTCCGTCGATTCATCAATTAGAAACGTTAGATCGACGTTTTGGTCGAATATTTTCAGGTGATATAATGCATTTATTCAAAGTAATTGAATTTCTATTAAAAAAATGAAAAGAAAAACAATCATTTTACATTCTTGTGTTAAGCACACTCTATGTATTAATGCACTTGATCGTTTAACAGCTGAAAAGTGTCTGCAACACGATGCATTTCATTCTTTGAATCAAAAACGTTTGCATCGATCCCATCGACCGTTCGAGATTCAATTTCTATTTTAAAATTATCTCTTAAGAATTTCGTTGTTTGTTTAGAAAGAGTTTACATAGTTCGTTAAGTACATCTCAATTAGATCCTAATCATGAAAATATCTATCATTCAAATCCGTTTATTGAGCATCGATTAAGCAAATCGTAATTGAGATTTGAAACGAGAGATTGATCGAACAAGTATTTCTTTTTTTAAGTTTTGACGAAAACGATGATTATCATGTTCGACATCGTTCATCGGACAATTCGACTGACATATCTCAAATAAAATATCGTAGTAATAATCAATTAAATCATCAACCGAAAATCTTTCGAGCCCAATCACGTACTCATTCATCATCGAGCAACGAACAAACTCAACCATCATCATTTCTCAGTCCTCGAAGTTCGAACGACACAAGTGACAATGAAGACGAACAAATCAATGTTCGTCTACGAAGAAAATATTTTAAAACATCTCAACAACAATTACCATCGACAACAACATTGAAATACGCGTCCAATGGTGTTCTTCTTCGAACTAAACAACAATCACAACCACAACCAACACAACCGATCAATCTCTTGCCAACAACATCGAATGATATGAGTAAAAAATTCAAACGCTTCAGTTTAGAACAACAAGTTGTACAAATACCTGATGCAAACTATTCACGATCATCGATGGCAGTCGTACCTAATCATGTTTCAAGTTCATTCAAACAAATACATGATGAAACAATTGTCGAAGCTTCACAACAACAACAACCAACAATGATTTCATTTGTATGAAATTTCATGAAAAAGAAAATAAAAATAATTGAAATTTGATTGAATTTCTATTTTGTTTTCGTAGAAAGAAATCGCACGAAACCGAACTGCAAGTCCACAACGTGTTTCTTCACGACAAAGTTTCGTTCAAGTCGTACCTGATCTAGCCGATCAAAGTGATGTGAATTCAATGACTTCATTTTCAGTTTCAACGAACAATCGATTTTGTGAACCGAGAAAATCGATGTACGCAAGCGATAGTTATTTAATCAATTCTCCTAGATATAGTTCAGCATTTTCTCGACCATTTGTAAACGTACACACACAAAAAAAAACGAATTATTTCAATTTAAATTGTTTTTAGTATTCACCACCGAAGAATGATCATTATAATCGAGAAATGATGACACCTAATCGAGTGAGTTTGGAATTTCTATTGTCCAACCAAGTTAATTGTTCTTATATTTCAAGGAGCTAATTTCCGAACCAGTAAAAACGCCAAAATCATGTTTGAAACAAAGTTTTTCTCTTCAAACGAAAACACACAACGAATCGAATCGAGTAATTCATGCGATGTTCTCTATCCTATATTAAATATATTCTATTGATTTAGAAATCTCAATCGTCTAGTAATTCATTTAGCATTTATCCTCTTGCTCGAACAGCGATGTTACATGTTAGTTCCATCGTCTCATCAACGACAACAATTCGTTCGATTTGCTCAAACAAAAACTCGGCCTAGCGACAAATAACACATCTATATTCATCGAACGTATAACATAATTAGACATGACGCTTTTTTTTTTAAATTTTATTTTATTAAATCAAAAATAAGATTTCGATATGATTTTATTTCCGTTTTGAAATAATGCGATTTTCTCACGTAATTTTCAGCTTGACAAGTTAATGAATTTCGTAATTTATCATTCGTATCAAGTTCAAGTAAACATTGAACGGCTTCATCAGGTCTATCGAATAGAAGGCCAGTTTTGCCATGTTTAATTATACTTGAATTGCCAATATTCCGACGTGCTAATACCGGTAAACCTAATGTCATTGCCTCAAGAATTGCTAAACACATGCCTTCATTAATCGATGTATTTATATAGGCAAATGCTGTTCGCATTAGTGTATGAATAAAACTTTGTGATTGTACACCGAGAAATGTCAGATTAAGATTTGAATATGATGAACGAAGATATTCAACGAGTGTTGAATCTTGTTCATGACCGATGAGCAGTAGATGATAATCGTTATTATTTAAATGCGAAAGAAATCGAATGGCAAATAATGGATCTTTAACAGAACGTATTTCACCAATCCAAAGAATGACTTTTCGATTTGTAAGAAACGGCATTTGTTCGAATATGAATGAAGATAGAAGTACACTTTGTGGAATAACAGTTATTTTACAGAGAAGATTATTTTTATATGTCATTTCGACATGTTTTTTCCATTCATAATTGAAACAAACGAGACCTTTAGCAAATGGAAGAATATATTCAATTGTTGGCGTCCATTTTGATTCACATGAATGTAATTCTGTGCCAGCAAAGATAAGAATCAATGGTGGAAGATGTTTAGCATCTGTTCGATAGATTTTCGAAAGAAAATTTCCCGTTCGATAAACATGTAGACCGATGATGGCTGAATACCGATCGATGGATGTTAAAATCGAATCTAATTCCGTTTGTGGATTGTCAATTGAAATACAATCAACAGAAAATTTCGTTAATAATTCTAAACCATGTGCTAATCGTTGAGCTGTTGCTAAATTACCACATCCGGGTCTTAGTGAAGCAAGAATGAGAATCGTTTGTTGTTCATTCGAATTATTTGATTGTCTCAATCGTCGAAAGAAATTCATATTTGAATCGTTTTCTTTTCGTTTTTAGTGATAATAATCGATGTCACATCTGTTTGTTCTTACATAGTAGTGTACTTAAGGAAATTAATAAAAAAAAAGGAAACAATATATTTTACGTAGGCAAAAGAAAAACTAAGCGCCTAATGATGTGATATATTACTGTTTGTTTATGAATTTTATTAATAATCCGTTTCTAAGCAATGTGCTCTCGTTTTGTTTCTTCGAAAGAATTTTATTGTTGGCAAGAGACAGAACGAAAAGAAAAGAAATCAGCTGCTATATGCCTTCTTTCGTTTGTATGTTTGTCTTTTTTTCTTCGTGTGTTCTCGCGTGTAGAAGTTGAATAATAAAGATCATGCAGAAAGTTATCGAATGTGTACCAAATTTTTCCGAGGGACAACGAAAAGAAGTAATAGGACTTATTCTTTCCATTGAAATATTACGTAATTGTTTTTTTTTGCTCAAGGTTATCGATACAATTGCGCATGCTATTGCGGGAATTGAGGGTGTAGCTTTATTGGATATCGATCCGGGTTTATCCACTAATCGAACGATTTACAGTATGATCGTTAAACAATCTGTTTGTTTTTCCTCTTGAAATTTTAATTTTTTTAAAAGCTTTTGTCGGACATCCACAAGCTGTAATCGAAGCAGCTTTGGCTGCAGCTCGATCAGCATATAATCTCATCGATATGACACATCATAGTGGTGAACATCCACGTATTGGTGCGATGGTAATATGAAACGATTAGTTTTGAATTGAACATTCTCGTTTGTAATTCAAATAGGATGTCGTACCGTTTGTACCTGTACAAAATGCAACGATGGCTGATTGCATTGAAATTGCATATGAATTCGCCGAAAGATTGGCATCAGAATTGAGTGTACCTGTTTATTTGTATGGTGAAGCTCAAGAGAAAGTATATCGACGTGATCTATCACAGATTCGAGATGGTGAATACGAAACACTTTATAGTAAAATAAGACAACAAGAATGGAAACCTGATTTTGGTAAGAAATCAATTTATGAATGAATGATGAGAGATATTTTTCAGGTCCTAGTGAATTCATTCCGACTTGGGGTGCTACTTGTGTCGGCGCTCGAAAGTTTCTTATTGCTTACAATGTGAATTTAATTGGTACGAAAGAACAAGCACATCGCATAGCTTTGAATGTTCGTGAACAAGGTCGAAATGAAGATGAAGTAAATTTTCGAGAGAGAGAGAGAGAAAAAAAAAGAAAGATTTGCATTTCTTCTTTTTCTTTCTTTATCTTAGCCAGGTAAATTGAAATGCGTCCGTGGTCTTGGCTGGTGGTTCGAAGAAGGCAATCTGGCTCAAATCTCTTTGAATTTAACTGATTTCGAAATAACAAATATTCATACAGCTTATCTTCAATGTATCGAAGAAGCCGAACAATTAAGTCTTGCGACGTGTGGTTCACAAATTGTTGGTCTTGTTCCGCTAAGACCTCTACTTGCTGCAGCCGAATATTTCATTAACAAAGAAAATCTGTTTATTCTCGATGAAGATCAAAAGATTCGTTTAGTTATTCAACGTTTAGGTTTAAATTCCATCGCACCATTCAATCCAAAAGAACGAATCATTGAATACATCATTCGTGAACGTGAAGGACAAGATGATAGTATCACTGCAATGGAATTACGTGATATTGTCAAACATATCGGTTCGAGAACACTCGTACCAGGTGGAAGTTGTGTAACTTCACTTGTTGGAACATTTGGCACTGCATTGAGTACAATGTGCGCTTTATTAACCTATGGAATGAGAAAAGTATGATTTTCTTTGTCAAATTCAAATTTCGTTTTTGTATTATTTTGTTTAGTGGGAAGGATTAGAAACAGATATGCGTGCGATTATTCCACCATTACATGCAGCCATGAAAAATCTCATGAATACATTAGACATTGATACTGAAGTGTTGAATACTTATTTAACTGTGCAAAAAATGCCAGACACAAGCGAAGAACAAAAGCGTTTGTTAGTTCGATAGGAAATTGTGCGCGAAATTCTTGCTCTTTGTTCTTTTCATAGTAAACAAATAACAGAAAATCGTTGTTTACATCGATGTATCGATGTATCATTAGATATTGCTCGACAAATCAATGCTCTCTGGGAGCCACTCCGACATTTAGCACCATTATTTAATATCAATACAAAAGCTGATTTTCTCGTAAATCCTCTTAAAAGAAAGAAAGAAAGGAAATTGCTTTTTGTTTCGAATAGGTAGGGATCAAATGTCTTGAAACAGCAGTATTCGGTGCGTGCAAGCGTATTGAAATCTTATCTTCATCATTTATTGAAATAAACGATACAAATGATGATGGCGATGAAGATTCTCATACAACGATTAAAGTAGAATAAATTGATTCATTCGTTCGTTCGTTTTATTTTTGTTTTTATCGATCAATTTTTAATTTAGATTCGACAAGAAACATACTGTGATGAATCGAAAACATTATTAGAAACAGCTTTAAAAGAAAGTCAAACGATATTGAATTTAGTTGACAAAAGAGACTCCTAGTCGAGTGAAAGATATTCTTTCTTTTTTTGCTTTTATTCAAAAAAATTCATTTTCTCTTCAATCGATTACATTGGTCGAACACGAACTTTAAAATCATATTGATTAAGTGAACCACTGAGACCTTTGACACTGAAATAGAAATTGTCGGCATTAGCTGGAACGAATGTTGTAAATGTTCGAGAATTTCCACTGGAACGACTTGTAAATGTTCGAGCAGATGGTGCCGAAGGTTTCTTATTTGTTGTTGAAGTATAAACAGTAGCCTAAAAGAATTGTTTCATTTTCGTACTTAACAAAACAAAACAAAAACAAAGAGAAAAGAATTTTTTACTTTGCCAACACGATCACTTATTTCGATTTCGAAAAAGGCGTTCTTTTTCATTTTCTTCAATGTATGCATACGATAGTATCGTGTCGAATTTCCTAGAGCTTCGCCAACGATTTGTACATCAGGAAGGACAAATGCAGGAAAATCGCACATTTTCGTTGTAATAACATTAACAACACGTGCAAAATCAAGATAGGAATTGATTCGCATAACATAATCTTGATCGTTGGCAATGGCAAGTAATTCAGCTTCACCATCAGGGCCAATATTACCGATTCCAATAGCGAAGATAATACCTTCAGTTGGACTCGAACGAATTTCTTCGGCAGCTTGAATAACATCTCGACCTTCATTACTATGACCGTCAGTAAAAACAGCAAAAATTCTTGGAACACCTTTTGTTAAATCTCGACAACTACTATCACAATAAGCTTTAGCAACAGCAAGTGCGTCACCCGTAGCTGTGTTCGTTTGTAAATGTGGAAGATCAGCAATATGTGTCATAAGTTCTGCTTGATCGAATTGATAGACATCACTTCGAGCATTAAAATCAACTGTTGATGCATAATTAATAACAGCAACACCGGCTTTTTCAGTGGCAACATTTAATTTACTGACAAGATCGAGTAATGCTTTTTTGCCTTCTTCGAAATCATTTGGTTGAATACTTCTCGATGAATCAATAATCAATGCCAAATCAATGAATGCTTCACATTTATTCTGTTGAGCATTGATTTGACCAAAAAGAACTAGGAAACCAATTACTTGAATGATCAACATAGTTTCTTTTTTCGTCTTCGTTAACTTGTATTCAAACGAATATTTTCTCAGCTTTTATATACACTTTCATCGGAAGGGTATTACAGATTTAATCGAATTCGACAGTGATCTAAGACCTACGCATATCGAATATCATCAGTGGGATGATGTCATGAATAGTTTTTTTTTGGCTGAAAACACCTGATTCATATTTTTGAGAGAAAACATTTCCGTTTATTTTATTTTAATATCATTGAATTCACAAGAATAGAAAAAAAAAACGAGACAACGAAGAAAAGAATAGATGTTCGATATACACACGCACACATATTCCGCGAAAGACAAAACCTATTGACCGGTTGTGTTTGTTTGCTTATCAGAAAATGTCAACTTGCATTGGTCCAATGTTCATTTGGATTTAAATGAACAATTGTTGTATTGGTTGTAAATGTTTTCGATGGTGTTGTCGGTCGTGTTCGACTCAATGATGTTCGACGTGCTGAATCGACTCGTGCATTGTCACAAATACTAACCGATTGTGCACGACATTTATTCATTTCTTCAGGATCCTATTGAGACAAAAGAAGATTTTTGTTTTGTATAGCAAATAAACTTACTGATGGCCGTCGAGAGATACTCATTTTCGAAGACGATATCGAATTTTGTGCTCCAGCTTGAATTACAGCTGTGCCGAATTCGCTGCCATCATCTTTCTCTAATTGATAGATTCTAAAATAAATCGAATAGTTTCTTTATTTGTGCAAGTAGAAATAAAAGGATTTACTTAGCCGATAATTGTCTTTGTTCATTTGATTTGAGAGATATTCTTGAGGCGACACTAGCTGATCGTAAACGTACGCGAACATGTGGATCCATTTCATCTTCTTCATCGCTCGGTATCATGCCCGACAATTCACATTGACGTTCTTGTAATTTAATTAATAATTCACGAAATTCTCGTCGTAATTCTTCTAATTTAGTTGTGATAATTAAACGTTGATTTTGACTCGATGGATCGTCCATATCAACATTTTCGAATTGACTTTTTAATGAAAGTAATTCTTGTTGAAGACTGGTCATTTTCGTTTGAATCTGAAAGAGTAGAGATAAGTTATGGATGTATTTTTAGTTTTTTTTTCTCGGTTTACTTCTTCAATTGAAAGATCATCTGACATATCCGATATGCTGCTAATGCTTTTCTTCGGTAGAGGAAATCGTGGTGGACGTGTTACTCGACGAATTTCACCGGGTATTCGACGATGTGCAAGAAGTTCTTGAACAACATTTAACTAAATAAATAAATCGACATTTTTTTTCTCTCTCTCTCTCGAAACAAGAATTCGTCTACTTGTTGATTAAAACATTCAGTAAAAAATTGAGGATTCGGTATTAAATTTGGATCAACAATCGCACATAAACGAAGTTCATCAGCATATGATGTAGCACAAAAATTGATACTATTTGAGCTCATACATGGATTTAAACAAATTAAACTTCGTACATCACGATTACATATTGACATTGTTGCTAATGTTGTACTACTACCAGCTGCTAATGTTGTCAACCATAAACTAGCATTACTATAAATTCGTGCGAGAATTTTATTAGCAAGACAACGTGGAAAAATTTGATAGATTATCTTGATAAACAAGAACATTGTTGCATAATCAGCATTTCGTTTCATTTGTTTGCTATATTCATTAAATGACCAAAGTAAAGGAATATTTCCTTCGATATCCATGGGAATTTCTAGTGATAAATGCGTTTGTTGATTGCCCATGATGATATTCGGTGTGTTCGAACGAAGGTCACAAGGCATTACACAATTGATATTCGATAGATTTGCCAGACTGCAAACAAAGAGCAAAAGACAAATAAGATGAATAAGTGTTTAATTAGGAAACAAAATAGAAAGATTTTACCCATGTTTTTCTAAATATAATTTTACTGTCGAAAGAACTAATGTCGATAGAAGATCATTCATACGTGTACGTGTTACAAGTTTCATTCGATTGGCTTGCGTTAAACTAAATGGTTCCGACCAAATAATCGTACGTTGCACCGGTTGATTATTTGCCGGTGCATTTTTCATAAGAATTCGTTCGAGAAAATTATCAAGTGACGAATTAAAAACGAACTTTTTCAACAAGAGCATATGTCCGAATAGATAAGCTTTGATATAATCAAATAGATGTTCACGTCGACGACCAACAAAACGTGCTTTCAAATCTAATTGTGTTGTTCGATTATCGACAATATGTTTCAGAAGAATACGTATGAGTGAAATACCATCGGATAGAACAGGATGATAGAAAAATATCAGTACACTATCATTCGGTCGAATCGATGATCGATTTTTATAATGTAATTGCCATAATGGTCGATTCAATGGGAGTTCAGTTGAAATTATTGATGAGACATAAGCTTGAACGTCTTCATCGGTTTGTACAGGTCGAGATATTTCTCGAATATGTTCATCGATCGAAAATGCACCGTAATCGATCCACATCGTGCCAGAAAAATGTGAATATAATAATTGAGAAAAACGTGGAAAGAGTTTATGACCTATGTTTGAACCATGACGGGAACTTTGAATAATTAAACGATTGAGAATGAGTTTTTTCAACGAATTTTCATTGACAGTTCCTAGAAGCAAAGGTTTTAGGAGTGTACAACTATATGCGAAATGTGTTTTACCATCGAGAAAAAATATAGCTGCAGCTATGGGTGCAATTGTTCGAGAATTTAATTTTGTTGTTTCTTCATTTTTATTTCGATTAAAACGTTTTTTACTATTATATAACCAGAATAGATCACTGGCTGAAAGATAACTACATGAGCATGGTGTTACTGTACAATGATATCGACAAAAACTCCGTAGAATAATTCGTATAAGCCACGATATCGGGAGAATTAATGATATTAGAATAACGCATGGAATCGAAACAAATAATGACAGACAAATTTTCGATAGACGTTTTAGGAGAATAATAATTGCTGATTGTTCAGTTGGATGTGTGACATGTTTGAATGGGATATTTTGCATATAGATTGTTGCCGTTTCATCGGTTGTTGCCGATCGTGTGTAACCTGTTTTATTACGATTGGCTGAGTTGATTGTACGAGGCATATCAACAGGTTCAACACGTTGAGGAGGAAAGATATTTGTCGGTGTTGATGATACTGATCGGTTGATTATTGCTGTTGTAGGTAGAGTTGGCTGTTGGTCCGTTGTTTCGCCGTCGTATGGAGCAGAGACTAAATCTGAACCAATTGGTTCAGCCCATCGACTGGCCACTTGCATGGTCTATTTAGATAAATAAAACGACATGTCTACTTGTCACTTCATAAAATGATGAATGAGTTATTCTTCCTGTTGACAACAGAAAAAAAAACGTTTTTTTTTTCTTCTTCTTCTCCTCTCTAGTCTTTTTTTTCTCTCTCTCGTTTTCCAACTATTCATAATCAGTATAAAATCTTTTTATCATGTCAGACAACTTGTCGTTTATTTCCACTAAAAAAGAAATTTAGAAAGAAAAAAAAAGAAACATAGAATCTAATGTCAATCGAATATAATTAATGTTTTCATTAATCCAACAAGAACGAGAAAGAAAACCTAATCAAGTTACTTCATCAATACACATCGTATCGAGTTAGTCAAACGTTATGATTGTTATCTTCTATTACCTCGAATTAGCTTCACTTGTACGTTCATTGATGATTAACATCAAGTGTAATCAATAAAATTTCTGGAAGACAAATTGACATGTATATTTCCGGTAGAACATAATTATCTTCAGATCTTTTGTCTTTTCGTTTTTCAAATCATATTCTAAACAAATACAAACGTTTATAA
>ERZ781398.1808-NODE-1808-length-19280-cov-3.888427_pt1 | contig 19280 bp, 26 predicted proteins | sample MGYA00433077_ERZ781398 | MGnify/ENA primary metagenome ERZ781398 (study PRJEB29847, sample SAMN06458254) | wastewater metagenome | isolation source: Wastewater bioreactor | place: South Africa: Cape Town | study: EMG produced TPA metagenomics assembly of the... | reverse complement strand
CAAATCACAGCGATAATCTCAACAAACCTTTCAAATATTTTTCTAAATCTGGTACTGTCATACCGTCTCTATCTCTATTTTAGTTGCACCCAGAATACTTATTTCGAAATATTTTTTGGTATCTAATAGAAAAGGCAAATATCTGCACGTATACATAAATAGGAGAAAAGAATGTATAAACGAACGAAGTGGAGATGTATCTTAATGTAATCATACAATTTATTATTTATTCAAAGATACAAAAAAAAATTGGTCAATAATTTATTTAAAAAAATAGAAAATATGAAATGCGTCGATTGTTCATAAACCCAAACGAGCAAAAGCCATCTGTTTGCGCAGTTCGATTATTTTATTAAAGCGAGTTTGAGCTAAAATGAAACGACAATGAGAAACACAAATAGATTGAATCATTTTCTTACGATCACTCTTCACAAGACCTGATTGCACATGACGAATATATGTAAAAAAATCACAAACACTAGCAATCTAAATAGAAATATTGATTCACTAATGATTATTGGCTTGCAATCAATGACGAACTCGATTTCGTGCAAGACGAGAGAGAAAATACCATGAAGTATTTTCATTAAATCGAATACGATATTCACATTGACATAAGTCACCCGTTAATGAGCACATCTTTTGAGTTTTCGATTGATGAATTTCCATAATAATATGATTATCTTCAATAGCAGATAAAATTCTTGTTGAAAGCTATACAAATGTAAAATATTTTAAGTAAAAATTTCGATAAACGAATTGTTATACTTCAGTATTAGGAAATGTCAAACAAGGTAGAATGTCTTCATTGTAGATTCTGTACATAAATAAGGATTGATCTTTATCAATCGATGGTTTTTGTTCCCAACAAGTAAACTCTCGAAATAGAATATTGTCAATCTAGATGAACAAATACGTTTATTGAAATGAACATAAAAATCGATTTTTTTTTTACATTCAATTGATTTGTCTGCATCGTTGATGATGAACGACATGAATTGAGAATTTGCTTTAGTTCACTGACAGTTTTTTTCAATTGAGTATTTTCAAGTGTTAAAGCATTGATCTAATTCGAAAGAAGAAAAATTCAAAAAACATATCGTAGAATTTTTTCTTACAGTTTGATTCGAATGTTTTAATTTGTCTTCGACATTGGCTTGCGCTTGTTTAGCCTGTTCGACCATGTCATGTGCCGATTGAAATAATGATGCTGTTAAATCTTCGATCTCTCGATCAGTATCGATTTTTAATTGATAAGCTTTTTCGATTTCATTGTCTTTACTTTTCAAATCATTTTTCATACGTTGTATTTCGTCAATTAATTTCTCATCGATATCCTGTCGAGTTATGACACCACTGTCAATTCTACAAACGAAAAAATTAAATTTTTTTTTCAATTAATTTATTCAAAAATCAAATACATACGAATCAATACTCTTGGCGTCACTTAGGTCGTTCATGTTTTTCTTCTTTATTTTGTTTTTTTCGAATGAAAAGAAAAAAAAATGATAATCCTCAAGTTACCATTCAGTGTGAAGACAGATAGATGACGTTCAATGTCAGTCGATTTTCTTTCCATTTCCTAGAATGCATTCTCTCACATGAAATTGACAATAATAATCATGAATATAAAAAAAAACAAAAACGTATTTTCTTCAATTTAATTGCAAGACGGGAGAGAAAAAGAAAGCGAGAAGAAGAAAAAACTTTTTTTTTATTCTTTGAGAATATTTAATCAATCATGGCATTCTTTTTTTCACACTTATTTTTCTTTCTCCCGTTTTTTTTTGTGTGTGTATGCTAAGAATAATAATTGACGACCGTCAATTCATATATACACAATCCATCATCATCTTATATGTTTGAGTGATGCTAGCTACTGGCGTTCGAGCGTTTTTTTTTTAAAGAAAAGGAATGTTGTTTGCTTGATCTTACACGTTCAAAAGTAAACTGAAATCGTTCAGTGTGTTCGAGATGATTGCAAACAGACATGAGCATTGACCTTCTTTTTTTCCCTCCTCACTCTCTCTCACTACATAAATTGTTTTCGTTTAGACAACTACACTCAAAATAAATGATGATGCCATTTTTCTAAAAGAAAAAGAAAACGAGAAATTTTCTTTTTCTTTTTTTTGTATTCCTGCTTATTCTTTCATAACAATTTCTCTCTATTAACTTCGATCATGTAATTCATCATGTCTAATAGTCAACCGGACTCACCTCGACGTCCTTCGAACGAAGATTTACTTGCTAGTTCGTTGCCAGCACGTCTAAGTTCTTATCGATCATTATCAGCTCGTCGACCTCGTGATCCATCCGTTCGTAAAAGCGTATCATTTAATGATGTTCCCATTGTGCACGAAGTTCCATCGCACGATGCGATGAGAAATTCAAATTCGGATATTTATCGTTCATGGACATTTACGGATACGACATCGCCGATATCAGTCATTTCGCCTGTTCTCTTTCCGTTGAATTCAACAAGTGCAGCAGCACAAAAAATTCAAGCCAATCGACTTTGTAGTAATTTATATTCGCCATTGAAATCCAAACCATTGAAAACAATCGATGATCATTCGAATACGCCATTGATTGTCGTACATTCAGCAAATTCCGAAACAATCGAAGACAAAAAACCGTCCTATCGTTCGCCAATTCTACCTGATACGGATCACTATCGATGTCTTCCATTTACGTACGTTCCTCTAACCGAATCAGCAACAACTTATTCATCCATGCTCTCATCGAATATTATTCAAGCAAACGAACAAATTTCTGCACGTAGAGAACGTGCACGTTCAGCAACATTTTCGACAATACCGTCACAGTCATTATCATCGAACGTACGTCCAAATGAGAACGTTTCCATCGTTCCACTTCGTCCAACAACGGCGAGCGCTGCATCATCACGGACTGTTCTTAAACCAGCTACAATTGCATTTCATAGTTCAACATCTTCATCGAAATCACCTCGTCTCAATGCTCAATCTCGTCCAACATCATCACCGAAACATCATTCACCATTAACGCGTTCACGTTCAGCCAATGTTGCATCACTTCGAAAACGTCAAACAAATTCACCTATTGTCATGCTCGATGAACATCTCGAAAGTTCCAATTTAAATCATTTCTATGCGACAACAAAACGCAATCCAAACGTTCGACAAACCTATAGCACTTATTACATGCAACATGCTGCTCTCTTACCGACGAATATCAATTAAAAAAGAAGAAAAAATAAATAAATTGTATATTTCTCATTCTTCTTTTTTTTTGCTTTGACTGTGATAATTAACTTGTTGATATTTAAAATACACACACGCACATACGATTCATCTTTTTTTTTCAAATCAAAAGAACTAATCTCTAAACAAATATTGGTGTGAAGAGTATCATCTTTATCAATCGATTTGATAAGAACTAAATCGTTGATAATGAATTTCTATTCCATCTGACAATTGTTCCCATCGTAACAAGACAGAATATATATCTAGTCTTTTACTTAGTTGTGCTGTTTGTCTCTATCTATGTAAAATAATTGCGTTCGATTGTGCGAGTTAGAACGAACAATGATACTGAATATTGATATTCTTTGTTCGTTTGGCTCGTATTATTGTCGCAATAGATTCTCAAAAACAAACTAAAAGGTAATTAGGAATTCTAATAGTTTCTTTTCTTTTTTGTCATTTTGAAGTCATAAGTAAAACAAATGATGTGCTTTGCATGTCAACATCGAGAAACGAATTAGCTTTGATTGTTATTATTGAAAAATTCTTTTCTTTTTGTTGTGTTCTATAATTAATAAAAGTTTCCTCAAAAAGAAAAAGAAAACAATGAGAAATGGATCAAATAAATATTGGCCCTGTTATTTGCTTTTTAACGCAACGTTCTCATTTGCACAATTCAGCGAGTAATGTTTGCTTTTGACGAAAAACCAGGTCATAGGGGATGTCTCGTCATAAATGCTATGATTTCTCGTGCAGCATTCATAACTTTTTTTCTGTCTGTAATATTTATTCACTGTCACGCCGCTCACACGACATATATACACGTTGATCCGGTGACTTTCTCTCTTGTTCGACTATTATAAACATGATATTTTTATTTGTATATTATCATCACGATCAATAAAAGACTGTCGAGTTCATTTTTCATCAGCTATTGCACGAGTATTTAATACCAATGTGTTCGAACACGTTCGCTAATGAAATGTCGTCGCGTTTTTTTTTATCGTATTATTAGAAAATACAAGACAAGAGCTCGTTTGTTTTTCTTTTCCGTTTCCTCGTTAATAGTTTCTTTGATATGCAGAGCATGAGTCTTCCCTCTTATGAACAAGAAAACAACAAGATAATCTTCTTAGGAATAAAAACAATAATGCTTCCAGCTTATTTTTAGTTGTGAATATTGACAACAGAAATAATCGGACAAGATAAACTTTATATTAATTACAAAATAAGGTTATTAACAAAAACAACTATCATTCCAAATCATATATGACATTTAGCAAGAAGTTGTTTTTTCCTCGCTATTATCATTGAAAAGTTCTTTTCCAAACAAATAATTCTTTTGAAAATTATAATGCGGTCTTATTTTGTTTTTTGTTCTATTCAAAAAGAGTCAACTTGACAGAATACTTCTGTCTATCTCAGTGATAAGCAATTAGTCGATGTTTTTTTTTTTAGATAGTCGAGCATTTGAGTTTGTCATATATGCGTACGTGTGACTTGTAAAGCAGACAACGGCAATAAATTAAAGAGCGAGACAGCTCAATGTGTTGTCTCACATAAATAACAACGACAAATTCCTGATCTCATTGAAAAAGTATCGAGAGCAAGAGGAACAATATTCTTCATTCTAGATATCGAATAAAAGATTCAATGTATCCAAATCAAAGCGATTATCTCATTGTAGACGAACAACAGGAAACTGGTTGTGAATCAAATATTTTAATATTGATTATGAAAATTCAACCGATTTTTCTATTATTATTTGGTTTTGTTGCTAATCTCGTGTCATTTGTTGTTTTAATTCAAGAACGTCTGAGACGTCGACCAACATTTGCTTATTTAGCTTATTTAAGTCTATCGAATGCATTTCTTTCGCTTATACATGCATTTTTTACATTAAGTGGAGTTTATTTCGGTCGAACATTAGAAAATTTATCATTGATTCTTTTCTGTCGGATAATTAATCGATTTCTAATTGATTTTCTATCGCATTTTTCACTATGTACCTTAACAGCCGTCGATCTCGAACGTGTACGAAGTGTAACATCACGTAAAACTAATTATCAACGTGATACAAGTGCACAAAGTTCACGTAATCATGGTTTATCAAAAGCATTTCGACAAGTTTCATTGATTGAATTTATATTTGCTATTATTTTAATTGTTTTCAATTTACATTGGTTAACATCCTATGGTTATGTTGAATCAGAAATCTATTCAAACGAATCAATGTCATTGAAAACTATGTGTACATTTGCTGGCATGGAAGGTTATTCGAAATTCTATGCACTCTATCTGTCATTGATTTTACCTATAATTGAATTGATTTTTTTCAATATACTACCATTTCTCATTAGTATAATCGCTACAATTATTATTCTACGATATGTATCAATAAAATACGCGTCTATCAAACGTGCAAATCAACAATTAAAACAATCTCGACGTCGATTGGAGCTACACTTATCTATTTTATTGATTTCATTAAATTGCGTGTATATTTTTTGTGTAACACCTCATAATATATTTAATATTTATGTGACACATCTACAACGACAGCTAGCAAATAAACATGGAAGTGAAGCTGAATTATGTTCAGTTGCATTTACACAGAAAAGTCTAGATTTATTACAGCAATGTTATTTTATGTCAACATTTTTTCTTTACATTTTAACCAATCGACGTTTTCGCGAAGAGTTCTATCGTTTATTTAAATGTTGCATTTTGTTCAATATTTATTCGCCAAGACATTCAACAAAGCATATACGTGTACAATCAAAAGCCTATCGACGAAGTGCTCAACAAGACAATGATTTTACGAAACAAAATCGTCTTGCAGCAACAGCACCGGAACTTTTCGGAAGTCGAACATCGATTATGGATGGTTTGAATGATGACTAGAAACTTTTTTTTCGTTTCTTCTTCTCTTCTGTATTGATGTGATAGCTGTGTTTTATTTTGTTTTGTTCTTTGACTTAATACATACGTGTACTGACATCTACAGAGAAAAATGAACTATTGGTGATGATGTTACTATAGAAATGTAGTGAACTGTTATGGTGACGATACATCAATGGTTCTAATAACAAACGAGGAAAAGACGACAAGTGCTCTTTATTCATTTTCTGTGAATAATTGACTGCCATTGTTTGCGTTTCTATTACGTAAATACAAGAACGAAAATCATTGATGGCGAGTAACGATAATGAAAATACTGCCGCTCAAGTTTATCTATTAGGCAAGACATATTTAGCTAATAATCAAGGACAGTTCTATATCAAAAATGATCCAATTGTTAACATGGCTGCAGGCGATCGACACACGATTATTGTCACTGAAAGTGGACGTGCATTTGCATTTGGAGATAATAGTTCAGGTACCAGAAAAAGACGAAGACGAAGAAGAAAAAGCCAAGTACATATACATTTTTTTGTTTTCAGGTCAATTGGGTCTTGGTCATACAGATAAAATTGAAAAAGTTTCATGCATTAAAAGTTTAAAATCAAATGAAACAGGAGAAAAAGTTATTCTAGCTGCTTGCGGTCGAGAATCATCTATAGTTGCTACGGATCGTGGTTCGATTTATAGTTTCGGTTCAAATAGTCGTTCACAATTAGGCTTCGAGGCATCATCAGAAAGCGAAATAAATCAACCGAATCCAACAAAAATCGACAGTTTCAAAAGCAAAAATATCTGGAAACAAATAGCTATGGGCGCTGAACATGCCTGTGCATTAACAGACGATGGTTTAGTTTATGTTTGGGGTGCTAATGACGAAGGTCAATGTGGGCAAATAAAAAAATATGATGTCATTTCCAAACCACGAGAACTTCGTATGGAACAACCTGTTGTTGCCATGTAAGAAATTGATTTGAGAGAGAGAGAAAAGACAATCGATGATGATTTTGCTTTAGTTCATGCGGTTATTATCACACAGCTTTGATTACTGACGATGGTCTATTGTATCTTATGGGTAGTAACGATGATCGTCAATTAGGTTGTACTGTATCGGATAAATTTGCTGGACCAACGAAAGTCTCAATACCTGATAAAGTCGTGGCTGTTGCTTGTGGATATCAGCATACAGTTGTTTTGACAAAGAACGGCGAAGTCTATGTTTGTGGTATGTCAATGAAAAGAAAAAGAATTTATTGAGGAAGAAAATTTTTGTAGGATATGGTAATCGTGGTCAATTAGGTCTTGGTTCTCGTGTGTCGACAGCTGAGACATTTGAATTAATACCTAATATACCGAAACGTATCACGGGTATCGCTGCTGGCGAAGCACATACAGCTATTATCAGTGCACGAAAGGATCTTTATGTATTTGGCGATGGTAAACATGGTAAACTAGGTTCAAGCACACAATCGAATCAATTCGATCCATGTCTTGTCGAAAAATTCAAAAGTTATGATGTTTTAAAAGTTATTTGTGGCGGTTGTCAAACAATTGTTCTCGCTCAAAAGAAAACATCCGAAACAGCCAAAGGTTCGGAGAATGAAGAAGAAAATGCTCGTAGGTTAAAAATTTCTTCGAAATCAATTTAATTTTCTTATCATTTTTAATAAGATACACTCAATTCGAGAAGTCTTGCTCGAACTATGCGTGCCAAAAATATTGCTGAACGTTCTTTACAAGTCAGTGATTCAATGGATTCGACACTAAAACCAATACGTCCATTAGCCAGTCAACTTCGAACAGAACTCGACGATGATGATGATAAATCCGATAGAGAACTATCGGAATCGCTACGAAGTGCGACATTCAATCAAACACATACGATTACCAATGGTCGATTTAAACCAACACAAACGACGAGTTTGCATCGACCGAATGAACGAGGAACGAATGACGTCAAAACAGGTGTTTTCGATCGAACTGTTCGATTAAATCGAGATGATTCACCGAAACCGTCGACGAATAAAACTCCAACGAGTCTTTCACGATTCGAACGACAAAGTCCGCCAAGTCCAAGACGAAAACAACAACAAGATTCCGATAGAAGTCCGCCTAGTCCACGTAAAAAACGAGAGAAAAGCGTGAGTCCTCCAGTTCCACGACGAAAGAAATCGTCATCATCCGACTCGTCGTCTTCCTCGAGCAAATAACGAAGACCAAAAACTCCACCGAAAAAAATCGAAAAGCAATCTTCACCTATCACACGACGTCGTCAAAACGATAGTGACGACGATGATAATCGATATAATAACAAACGTCAACCGAAAAAACATTCCGAGTCCGACGATGATCACGACAGTTCGAGTCGATCGCCTCGTCGAACGACTAAACAACCACCACCGCCACCTGCTCGTCGAACTTCATTGCCATCGAACAATCTACCCAAATCGAATGCTCGCGATGGCAATCAAACAATTGGCTCGAGACCAGTCGATGGCGTTCGAGGAAGTTTTCGTTCGAATGCAAATAAATCACTTGCTAAACCAACGCCTGAAGCAGCTGCAGAAACGAAACCTACAGAACAGCCTGGCTTCTTTCGACGTCTATTCGGTGGTAAATCTTCAACTCCACCGCCGCCACCACCACAACCAACGGCAACTCCTGCTAATCCAGCATCAAGAACTTGTTCAGTTATGTAGTCGATGATATCGATCCTATGTACATAACAAATCAATGAAGTTAAGCCAAAGTTTTGTTTTTCGTCGAAATTAGCATTCAGTTTTTGTTTCTCTTCAGCTTGGGTTTTGTTTTTTTTTTATATTTATTTACTTCGAATTTAACTAACAGTGAAAAATAAAAACTAATCATTCGATCGGTCTATTCGTCGTTTCGTTTTTTTCCTTTCTTCTCTTCTCTCGTTTCTTATCACACTGATAACAAGAACAACAAAAAACGAAAGGCAGAACGATTAAAATACAACGCTTGTTCGTCTTTCTTTTTTTTTTATTGTCGACAATAAAAAAAAAAAGGCTTAACATGAGTAGTCAACTATTCGAAACTCAAGATCATACAGCTAAATATCGTCAACATCGGCCTGATTATCCTCAACAAGTTTTTGAGCACATAAAAAATTTTTGCTTCACCGACACATCAATCGAACAGAAACTTCCGCTAGCCGTCGATGTTGCCTGCGGAAGTGGTCAAGCAACAGTTGAATTAAGTAAATTTTGTGACCGTGTGATTGGCATTGATATCAGTGCGAATCAAATTGCGAATGCTACTCGAAAAGAGAATATCGAATATCGTTGTCAAGCAGCCGAAGATCTCTCATTTCTTCTCTCGAATTCCGTTGATTTAATTACAATTGCAACGAGTTTACATTGGCTCGATATCGAAACATTTATGACCGAAGTCAAACGTGTTCTCAAACCGAATACAGGCATTCTTGCTGTGTGGACATATGGTATCGGCGCATTGGACAATCCGAAAGCCGATGCAATCTATCTTGAATTCAATCAGATAACATTATTTTCCTATTCGAATAGTAAACGTTGGCTCGTCGATGATTATTATCAATCATTATTACCATTATTTCCTTACAAACAATCTCGCATTCAACACACAATTGAACAACGTATATCGACAACAATTGAACAATTTCTCGGATTTGTTCAAACATTATCCGCTTGTCAAACCTATCGACAGCAACATGGCGAACAAGCCTATGAAGATTTATTAGCAAATTTTCGTGAAAAATTAATACATTCATTTGAAAACAATAGCCGACGAAATAAATCCGATGATGTCAATCGAATATCATTTACAATATCAAATCCTATACGACTTTATCTTATGAGAAAACAATGAGAATGATTCATTACACACACGCACACAGACTTAGTCAATTGTTAAAGTAAACAACGGTAAAACGAGATGACAATCGAATATGACTATTTCTTCATCATCATTGTTCATTTCCATATCAATAATCTAAATAAAAATATCGTTCTCTTTTTCTTTTAAAAGAAAAAACAAACAAACTTTAACAGAATCATATTCAGTATTTCGTTTTAATGTAATCGTCGATTTTACTTGTGATTTCGATATTAATTCGACACGACCAACGGCAACTTTACATAATAAAATTTTCTATATAAAGAAAAACATATTTTCGTAGACAAAAAAAAACGAGAAATTTCCTGCGAACTTTTTCCGATTCATTGATCGTCGAATGGAAATAAAGACCTTTACCACACGAACCATACAGAAAATCTAAATCAAAGAAAAAGATTCACGGTAAAAAAAAAAAGCCACTGGAATATATTAATTTACCTTCGTTAGTAAAACCAGCATTAGCAATAATATCTAAATGTTCGTGATGTCCCGAATAGAAAAGTAGAGTCTCATTCTTTTGATTGCCACTATGTAGTAACGGTAGTGAACTTAAATAGAGTGCAATAGTTGCATCATCGTTTTTGATTTTTTTTGCTTTGATTATTGGCTTTCTTGATGATTTGAGTTTGTATGTAGCAAATTGAATTGCCATTTGACTGTTACAATCATCGTCCATGAGAAGTGACATTTGAGCAATGAGGAGTTTTTCATTAACAATCGATAATTTCTCCATTTCTTGAATCATTTGATGTGTTTCAAGTTGTTCAGTTGTTGTTGTTACATCTTGAGATAATTTTACTTCTAGAGAAAAACCAAGACTGACTTTTAAAATTCAATTTCGATTTTACTCAATTGTGCATTTTCTTTTGCAAGTTGAAATCGTTCACGATTGAGCGTAATAATCGTTTGTTCTTGTGTATTAATTCGTGCATAGAGACCGATCATTTCATTTTTCAATCGATTGAATAATGCTGCTTGATTTTGATAGCTAGTAAACATTGATTTTTGCCATTTTTGAAATTGATCATCCATCATTGTCAAACAACGAATTGGATCCTCGTGAATAACTAAAAATTTTGATTATAGCTCAAGTTCAATTTATTCAAAAACAAACGAAAATCTACCATTGTAAGGTGGTAGATAGCACATTTTTGTTGTATTTGTCCAACAATCTCCGATATCTCTGTGCAAGAAAGAAAGAATAAATTCATTCGATGAGAAAGTAATTCTCGAACTTGTATTTGCTCAGAATAATCGAATCTTCAGTGAAACCAAATTTTCGATAGAAATCAATTGCACTCTGATCCGATGCGGTTATGACTGCATCATATTCTCCGATGTAATCTCGATTCATTAATAACTACAAGACAAACAATGTTCAATGAGATTTGTAAAACGAATTCATTCATTCATACTTTCATCAAATGACGACCTAAACCTCGGCCACGATATTTCTTTCGGCAAGCTAATAGTTGAAGATCGAGAACATGTTCTTCTTGAGATCTACGATGAATAGAAAACATTTTTCCAGAAAAATTAAAAAAAGATCAGTTTGGAGTTTCAACGAACGGCATGGGAAAAGTAGTGATTTTTTGAAAACTAAGACAAGCAATCAAACGTTTGTGAAGAGTTAATTTTCCTTTCTTGACTTTTTCTAAATATTTTCCAATACCAACTGAATAATCTCTCTCGGTATCTTCATTGTCATTATCTCTTCAAAAAAGAAATTAGCTAATTTGTTTTTTCTAAATTAACAATCACAAACTCGTCAGAACTGTCACTAGTCGATTTATCCGAAAAAACATCATGAAAAACACTATCAGGTTCGTCGATATTTTCCAGTAGAGTGTCCAAACAATCATCATCATCCGTTATAATTCCACTGATTTTCTCTGGATTTTTCAATTCAACATTTGGATCATCTGTAATCATACATTTTGTTTTATATTTAAAGAAAAAAAAAACTCAATCTAAATCGTACCATAAACAACAAGAATTGTCACAACCTTCGGTTCGCAAATCGTATCATAGATTGTTTCACTAGACCAAAACAAAACAATAAATATATCGATTGATTTTACTTCTTCTTCTCCTACCCGCCAATATCTGATAAACATTTATCGTACAAAGCAACAATCGTATGTAATAATTCTTGTGGATTACACTAGATACAAAGAAAACAATCTCTATGATATGAGAGTGAAATCACAAACATGAAATGCTTGGGCAATCGCGTCAACATCGGATTTATCCGGTGTATGAATTAATTTCCACAATCGAACTTGATAAACATCAACATGAAATGGTGCACTTGTTTCATCTCGATTTGTCAATGAAACTTGTCGAGCTAAGACCGTGAAATCTTTCTTGCTTAAGAACATTTCTTGTGAAAAATGAATTTAAAAATTTTCATCTATCATGACATATCTAACTCTCAACCACTAGATTGACGATAGGAATAAAAGAAAAAGTACAATGATGTCGCTACTGATCGTTTCATTATTCAAAAAAAGAGAAGCGAACACACACACACTCTTGTTTGTTTTCATGTTGGTATGTGCGCGAGAATGTTATTGCTATCAATATGCTTTCTTCTTCTTCTTCTTCGTCTTCTTTTTTTGGGTGAGACGTGATTGATAACAGGAATGTCATTGGATAATGAGTGGGTGGAAACGAGAAGAATATGTACAATAGAAATCGTCGGAAAGGAAAAAAACGACGAGAGAAAGAGAGATCAATCTTAGTATGCCAAATTTGGGGGGAACAATTCGGTTAGGATTTCATCTCGCCAACGTATTTTCTCTCTCTTTCCTTATATATGCGTATATATATATAAATGTACATCGACAGAGAAAATGCTCTGATAAATTCCTATTCTTGTATGATAAATATATGATATCGTTCCTTTTTTTTCTCTACCGTCGATGGGATTGCTGGAAACAATCATTTTCTATTCAGTCGATCGTTTTATTTACGGACAAATATGGATTAGGAATCAGAACGAGAGCGAGAGAGAGAGAGAGAGGGAAAAAAGGAAACTAAGAAAACAACAGTGTTGTTTTCATGTTCTTTACTGATTGCTTGAGAATCAGTCGACGATTGATTTCTCTCACTGAGTTTTGTTCTTCAGATGCCATTCGCTATTCAAATAGTTCGTTGTCCTAAATGTCAGCAACCAGTTTATGCTGCTGAAGAAGTTCTTGCAGCTGGTAAAAAATGGCATAAAACATGTTTCAAATGTGGTAAGATTATTTTATCGTATTTGACAGGTTGATTATTCCACCCTTTTTTTGTTTGTCGCGATAGGTCTTTGCAAGAAAATGTTAGAATCGACAACACTTGCCGAACATAATGGCGAATTATTTTGTAAACAATGTTATGCTCGAAAATTTGTATGAAAAAAAAGAAACGAATCGATGAACGAACAACCGATCGAATGTTTTATTTTTAGGGTCCAAAGGGCGTTGGTTTCGGTGGTGGTGCTGGCGCACTTGGCATGGATACAGGCGAACATCTGGGCAATAAATCAGGCTCGGAAATGACGTAAGAGATTAAGAGTTACTTATTCGATATAATCTTGATTTAATTATCATTTCTATTCGTAGAAATAAGCCAAACTATGCTCCACCGCCAGGTGCTAGTCAATATTAAAAGCATGAATTGTATATATTTCGTTTTAAATTAAATAAACATTTTATCTTGAGATGAGTGTGATGAAGATTCTAATCATGAGCATGTACAGCGAGTTTTTGTTTTTGCTTTTATTCTGCTTCGTTTTTTTTTAATTTATTTATTTCAGATAACGTTTTCTAAGCATTTGATTAATCATGCCATTCAAACCGCCCGAGGTTTCGAAATGTAAGTGACGATAGTTTTGTTTTTATTAAAACGCTCATTGAATTGTAAATTAGGCCCAAAATGCAATCAAAATGTCTATGCTGCTGAAGAAGTTCCAGCAGCTGGCAAAAAATGGCACAAAATGTGCTTTAAATGCGGTAGGACAGTTGAATTTCAACTTGTGAAACTAGAATCACGTCTTTTTTTTGTCTTTCTTGTTAAAGGTCTTTGCAAGAAAATGTTAGAAGCTATGACTATGGCTGAACACGAAGGCAATATCTATTGCAAACAATGTTATGGACGTAAATTTGGGTTTGTTGAAATTTGATTTGAATTGTGAGATTTTGGATTATCGATTTTAGACCAAAAGGATACGGTTTTGGTCAAGGTGCTGGTACATTAGGTATGGATACAGGTGAACATTTGGGAAACAAAAGTGGCTCCGAGATGACGTACGTTATGACGAGACTTAACATTTGAATTCTATTAACGAAATGGCATTTTCTTTTCTAGAAACAAACCAAATTATGCTCCCCCACCTGGTTATGCTGGTAGCCAAGATGAATAAAATCTTGTATAAACACGAAGAGATAATTTTCACTTTGAATCTCTCACTCGTTTTCTTTTCTATGCGAACACCTTTAGGCTGCCTTTTTTTCTAACCATTTTATTGTCCTTTTTATTCGTAAAATTTTTGTTTGTTATAACAAAAGACCTTATACAGATAAATAATTACGATAAATCGTTCAGTATTTGCTGCATAAAGAATGGATCAACAGTGTTTTTTCACACGCAGCGACCTTTGCAGATAATTATCGCTGTGTATATGCTCGTATATCATTCGAAGGACGAGAAAGAGTATGAAAAACGATGATGATTAGAGGTTAGAGCAAAACAACATGAATATTGGCGCACTAAAGATATCAAATGAATTCATTTGTTGATCAAGTATATCGATATCTATTTGCAAGTTTTCATGAAATTTATCTTTACTATCGAAAGAAAAAACATATTGAAAGATTATCGATGAATTACACATGTGATGATTATTCAAGAAAATGCAATCATCGAATTAATCTAAATGAGTTCTACAGAAACAAACATCGGAATGTTATTTTAGTATCTGTTCGATCGATTGCTTGTCAAACGGAATATTTTCCATTAGTATTCGCTGATAACAGTTTACATTCGGAACGAACAGAATGGAAAACATTGTTTTTAAACATTTGGAAATAAAAACAAAAGCAAAAACAACAGAAAAGAGATAGTGTTTGTAGATGATTGAATAATTGATTATGAGTAAATTAAACACAAGAGAATAGCGAACGAACTGATCGAATAAGTCATTCTTATTGCGCCTGATTTCGATCCACTTTTTTTAGTTGTTGTTGTTGTTGTTGTTGATGTTGATGATAATGGAGCGAATGGTACAAGTTTACCGTCTAGAAAACAAATAAAAATCATGTAACATGTTGTTTTATAAGAAAACAAAAATATGTTTCTTATTAACTGTTATCGACAATTTTGAAATATGATCGACAGTTTTCTTCAGCAGTTTCAATTTGTGATTTGCCCTTTTCGATAGCAAGTTCACATTTTTTCGAACCATCGGATAATTTCCAAATAAGTTTTTGTGGCCGATCCATATTATTGACATCCTGATTGATTGTTAGATTAATTTTCTTCCAATTTTTTGACGACATTTCTATCTTAAGTATTGGACGACAAACTGCAACATTTGGCAAAAAAACTAAAATTCTAGTTGGATCAAACAAATAATTCGTTGCATTTGTTATTTCAATTTGCGAAATTATAATATTGATATCACAGGTTTCTGTGTTGTTCTTTGGAAATAGACCAAAAAGTTTATTAACAATAGTGACACTTTGCACGTAAAATTCTTCAAGATCCTCGATACTCTTCGTTCTGATTGTTAATGATGAAATTGCTGTAGTACAATTCGTTTCATTGATATTTAACTTTGGCTTTTCAATGGAACAATCGAGAGGATACACGCTCAAACCCGCAGACGTATCATATTCACATTTACTATTATCGCCTGAATCAAATGTAATACAACAGTAAATTTGACTAATCAAATAGGCGAAGAGTATGATGAGTACTTTCATTATTGATAATCGAAATAGTGAAATCAAGCGCGTTTTTGTTCTGTTCTAATTAATATAAACAGTTGGCATGAGCGCCAATTCATTACCGATTGTTGCATTGATCGATTGATCAAGAATAACATCGATTCTCGATGTTCCAAATAAACGATAGCAACCCATTTGTTGAATAAATCTTTTCATTTTCTTTCGAGAATCTTTTACCGAGCCCAAACATACAAATGGCAAGAATAATGTGAGAAAATAATATAAATAGAAAATGAAGAGTGCATATATATAAATAGCAAATGTTTTTGACAGAATAAAAACTTGAATAAAGATAATTGCAAACGGCGGAAAATTCATGAGAATATATAAACAAGCAATAGTTAATAATTGAATTGACATTCGATACTGTTTCCTCCAAGAAAACATTTGCCCTTGAAGACGACGTTTATGTCGAACGACACGAATGAGCAGAGTTAAACTTGAACTAATCGTTATCAGTGTTGGCAAAACCGAATGTATCAACATATCATAAATATTAAACATAAATGAACTCTGTTTGAAACATGGCGAACCACAAAGAATAAGTTTCAAATCAATGATTTGTTTACATGGATAGAACAATATTGTGTAGATATAGAATAGAAATGGATAAATTAAACAAAATATAATTGGAAAATAATGACGAAGAATAAGTTGGGTTTTTGAACGTAAATTATGTATGGAGAATACAAGTGTATGTCGTTCGATGGATGCCCATGCCATGAGAAGCATGCCTTGTGCATAGAGAACATAATCAATAAGCATCCAAAATAAACAAAAGACTGTCGATTGAATAGGAGAAAAACCTTTGTGTAGAAAATCAATGGTTATCGAAAGATCAATTGTAACGCTTAGAAAACTAACAACAAGCATCACAATAACTATTTGATTTGCTAGTAATTGTCGTTGTGTTCGAGAAGACAACATGTGATATAAAACGAATACTGAACAAAGAATTGAGAATGGTTGACAAAATAATAAAATCCAAAATTTAATTGAACGAGTCGTTGGAGTTTCGTAGATTACTGTAGTTGAATTATTATTATCCATGATGATGATGAAAGTTTCAACAAAAAACATGATATATATATATATGCTTGATACAATCTGTCAGAAATGATTAGGACAAATTGAGAATTTATTCAACTATAAAAACACAGAATTTATTTCGTAGGAGGCAAAACATTTCTTTCAAAATATCCTTGATTAACGATATTTCCAGCTGGATAATAATTTGTTACGATGTAAACTTCTCGTCCATCTTTCGACAAAGCTACACCTACGCCTAATCGTTTCGATGATCGCCAAACTAATTGAGTAAAATGTCCGGTGTCTTCGGAATAGACTGGACGTTTGTAATTATACATTTGAATTTCATCGTACCAACTTTTAGCTGCCTGTCGAGCATTGACAGGAACACGTCCTTCTGAAATCCATTGCATATAAAGATTTTCTCCAATCGTTTCATTTTCTAATCGATTTCCGCTGTGTTCAAATTTGCCTGTTGCTGCTAAATATTCAGCATATCGTTGAGCAATATAATTCAATCGTTGACTAATCGTCAATGGACTAGCTGAATGTCGAGCACGATAATAATTATGCATTTGTAACATATCTGCTTGAATTTGTTCGTATAATTTTGCTTGTGATTGAATTTTGTCTTGATGTTGTAATCGTTTTGGTCGTTCGTATCGATGTCGAGCTCTTCGTACAGCATTATTCGATGATTTCTTTGATTCGTCATGTTCTCTGCTTGGTGATCGACGGATTAACAATTTCGCTAGTTTCTCCCTGTATAATCGAAGAAAAAAAACACATCAAATATGAATTCGATATACACTTACATTGCAACTATTAACGATGATTTGAATCGAATGTCTTTTACCTTTTTTTTATTTTATTTTGTTTTTATCGTTTCATTAGTCATGCATAGAAAATTCGAGCATGACTTACGAAGGAGGAAAAGAACAACAACATCAATCACTAATACATTAGTCGTACGAGCTAATTTGTGGTGTACTTTCAGTTATCTTATCAGACAAGGCCATGCTGTATTTAAGGACGCACCTTAACCGAATTTTAGCAACAACAGAGAGTTTGTTTTTATCATGTTAACAAAAGTTCTTTTTCTTTTGGTTTTCTGTGCAATAACAGGTAAAACAAAAAAACAGACCGAAATGAAATAAACTTTTGATTTAGTCAATGGTGCTGTTCGATTTGCTAATTATTACCAAGATCATATGGTTCTTCAACGTGCTCCTCAACGAGCTATTGTCTGGGGTTATGCCGATACATTTGATGCGCCAATAACGCTAACAATTAGCAATAAAACCTATCATACAAAAACATCATCATCATCAGCTAATGCCAAAGGTGAAGCCATGTGGACAATTCAACTTGATGCTCAAACTGAAGAAGGACCATTTGATATTCATGTGAATATTCACTTATCAAACGGTACAATTGTTACAATTACATTACATGATGTTCTTTTCGGTGATGTTTGGATTTGTTCGGGACAATCGAATATGTCATTTTCAGTTTCGAATATGTACAATGCAACATATGAAATTAATAATGCCTATAAATATCCTAAAATTCGATTGTTTACCGCATCGAGACAGCAATCTGATGTTGCATTAGAAGAACTTTTAGCTATTTGGTTGAATTGGTCAATTGCTAATGCATCAAGTGTTGGCAGTCCTTATGCATCAGCTGTTTGTTGGCTGTACGGTCGAATGATTCATTCAGCACTCGGCGGACGACCGATTGGTTTAGTTCATTCATCATGGGGTGGTACTCCTATTGAATTATGGTCACCACCTGAAGTTCTCGCTGATTGTGGTATCAAAGAACGTGATGTTGGTGTTTCATTTAATAATTCAGATTTATATAATGCTATGATGCATCCATTTACTCGTATGGTTATCTACGGTGCAATTTGGTATCAAGGTTTTTGAACGATATAAATTGAATTTCGATATAGAGAGAGAAGAATTTCATTTTTGGTTTATTTCTAGGAGAACAAAATGCAAATTACAATCGTGATAAGTATAATTGTACATTTCCAAAGATGATTCAAGCTTGGCGTAATGTTTGGCATACACGAACCAACGGAACAACGAATCCAACATTTCCATTCGGTTTTGTCCAAGTAGAGAGAAAACAATAAGATTTCAATTTTCCACATTTCTAAATAATAAACTTTTTCTTTTCAGTTATCAACGAATGTTCCAACAGGTAAAGTTGTTGGTGTAACACCTTGGAT
>ERZ781398.1776-NODE-1776-length-19502-cov-4.838021_pt1 | contig 19502 bp, 25 predicted proteins | sample MGYA00433077_ERZ781398 | MGnify/ENA primary metagenome ERZ781398 (study PRJEB29847, sample SAMN06458254) | wastewater metagenome | isolation source: Wastewater bioreactor | place: South Africa: Cape Town | study: EMG produced TPA metagenomics assembly of the... | reverse complement strand
CTTCGTTTGCTTTTTTTTCCTCTACGTTCTCTCTCTCTTTCTCTTTGTATATGTACATATATGTTCATCATATGACGATAGAGCGTCATCGAAAGAAAAAAAAGGATGAGCTGTTCGCATATATGCAAACTAACAAGCGCTTGCACATACACACACACTTTGCGTCAGCGTTACCGTTAAAAAAGCAATTACAGTTTCCTCTTCGTCTTCTTCTTCTTCTTTTTTTCTGCTTGTATATACGCATATGTACAATCATATGATAGTTACATTACAGCCTTTCATTTGGCTGCTATTTTCTTTCTTTGTTCATGCATGGGCATGTAACATCTATGTATTAAAAGAAACTCGATTAATTTCGCTGCAATCTATGTACGAATGGTCAAGATCAACATTGTCGTGCAATGTTTATTCTCATATGTGACTTTCTCTCTCTTTTTTTCCATTCTTTCGTTCTTCATTTTTTTGATATATTTTTGCTTTTATGACAACAATGACCGAAGACATCTAGGTCACTCATTTGTTCTTTGTCGTCGTCTATTTGTCTGTCTGACCATCGGCTGGACGTTGTTGTAGTAGACTGTGAATGCGGTCGATCGGTCATTAAAACACGTACATAGTGGCCAGACGATTGTTCGATTACTATATGCGTAACCTTATATATGAAGGGCATGTACAGATGGTCAGACATACTCAAGCGAATAGTTAAGTGAAACACTTGAGACAGACGTTATATGCTTATTGGTCAGTGAATATGAAGGCGAAGGAGATTAAATGATACAAAAACTTATTTAACATTTCTTTCATTGAAAAGAACACAAACATGTATATATATAATATAGATATTGGCATTGAGTATTAGAAAAGGATGATCTCTCTATTGGGATGGTTTACATAATCATAAGCAATTGTTACTTAATGAGCTATTTGAAGCTTACCCTTTTTCTTGTTGGATTTCTTTTGTCTTTTTCTTGTGGACATTGTTATTTCGCTTGGATCATCGATACTTAAGCGTGTTGAATCTTCTCCATCGTCATCATCATCATTCTCAGTTTCGTCTGTATCTTCAATTGTTTGCTTTTCATTTTTATCAATATCAAGTAAATCATCGAGAGTTTGAGTTGTTTTCAAATATGCATTATTCTCATTATCGATTGTTGTTGGTGTTTTAACATCATCAAAATTATCATCAAAATCATTGCTTGATTCCGAGATATAATCTTTGCTAGTTGAATTCGTTCGTAAATAAGTTGTTTGCTGAATTTTACATTGACTCATTTTGCTGAATTTATCATTTCATAAACAAAATAAATCAATTCTAAAAGATGAAAAAGAAGAAGAAGAAAAAAACATGATTATCCGTGATTTATGACTAATATTCATTGATTATTCGAGTTACATATTTTTTTTAACGTTTTCTCCTCGTCGGACAAGCGTAATGACACATAGTTAACGTTCTATATTCACATAAATTATTTCTTTAGAACTGTTCTGCTTGATTGATTTTACATTTATGAAGTAAAAACACAAAAAATATGAAATTACTCACGGATAAAACAGTGAGAGTGACTGATCATATAGGTGCATGTTTTCTGTTCGTAGACAATATGTGACTTACATTTCAAATCAAATAATAAAATTGTTTTTCTTTTTGAACAAGTAATATTCTATCTTTTGAAAACACATTTTTTACATGTAGAATTCATAGAGACTTGGTTTCTGATAGATTCCATCGCAGACAAGCTTCTAGAATAAAAAAAAACATGTAAAAACTAAAAATATTCGAGAAAAAACTAGAAGATTATGTTTGTATGGTCAAGGTCAGTGATGTACATAGATATAACATCAACAATGGTAGAAAGTCCTTGAATAAAAGAGAAAGACCTTCGAATAACGCGATTTAATGACAGTACAAGGTAATAATCGTAAGCGTTACGAAAAGATAGTTTCAATTAAAAATGAAAATCGTGGTTTTCTGTTCAAATCGTTGTATTATAAATGCGACAGAGAAATATGTCTTTGACGTTCGAACATAAATAAAAATAAACAAGATAAACGCAATATAGAAATGGTTTTTCCTGATTGGTTTAGAGTATTTAGACCAATCGAATTATTGGAAATATTTATGTCGCTTTTGATTTTAAATCAAACTGTTTTAAAATCGATTTTATCGAAAATATTAATTTATTGCATTTTAATTATTTAGAAGAAATATGACGAATTTTTTTTGAGGGTACATAGAGATTTCATGTCACTAGTATGGCTAATGTCAGTTCTGTTCCTACGTATGACAACTATACTCACTCATGAGGGAAGCAAGAATAAGAACTATTTTCAGTTTCTCAAAAGGAAAAAACCGCAATGGTTTTTTTTATTCTTATATATATATATGAAATTAAAAAAGTATATGCACGATTCGTCAATATTGACAGTTAGTTTTTCTTTTCAACATTTGCTCACGTATAACAAGTTACTTGATGCCGTGAGAGGGAGAGAGAGAAAAAAAATTCTAAACTAGTTAGGTATCAGATAACGAGCGGTTTAGATTTGAAAACTAGGTCGATCTTTGTCTTCATCTTGAAATTAATAAGTAGAATCAACAAACGATAATTAGTATTTTGTATCGATCAATCTCATTGGATGTTTATTATGATATAATTAACTTCTCAAATCAGTTTCTTCTGTAAACATCTCATAATCAATCCATTTGATTTTGATTCGGAATTTATTTGTGTATTGATATCAATGTCTTGTGGTCGTCATCGTCGTCGACCTAAACTATCATCGATATTGAGTTCTCGATTGCATCATCATCATTCGGACATTTCTTCAGTTAATAATAAACAATCTCGAGAGAAAAATAATCAATTAGTAGTGTCCAGTAAGAAAATCAGCCAATCAAAACAGATCTTACGTGAAAATTCAACAGAATTCGAACGATTTCGAGTGAATAATTCCTGATGAGAATTTGTCTTATTGTTAATTTTTTTTTGGTCTGAAGATTTTGGACGAACAAGGTCATGATGTTACACCGAAATTGATTACGAATTATGTACGAATGAGTATCAACACTCATCGTGAAGATGAACAACCACAAATCGATATGACATCATCGAAACGTATCATTGAAAATCGTGAATCATTCGTTTCTGAACAAAGTACCATCGGTACAAACAATCTATCAATGTCAACATCTCATTTGGCTCGTACAGAAACGTATTTCTCGACGAAGTATTTGTTTTTATTTCTAACTGACATATTTATATATTTGATGATAATAGAGACAAACTAACGTTAGATTTTGGCATGAAATTTATCACAGCAAGTGAACAATTACTCAATCGAACACTTCAAGATAAAATATCCTATATATCAAATGAAAATGACGAGTCTCAAGCTAAATTCTTGCCGGGTGCAATGTATAATTATGAAAATGTCTTAGCAGATAATGTTATATTGAGCGAAACTGAAACAATATTCATCTTGAATCTCGAAAGTAATATAATTTCACAAGAAGATCATGATGAATATGCAAAAAACAAGGCAAAAAATCGAATTTATACGACAGTCAGCTAGTTCTTAATGATAGTTCGTTGATGTGAATGATTTTCAACCTAGTTATGTCAAAATCGATCAGGCAATGATTTGTATATGGAACGTGCTATGCAAACATTCAATCATCTACTTAAAACTGAACATATTCATACTGATCCTATCTTAATTAAAGTATTTGTCGAATCAAACTTTGAGAACATTTTTTTTTCTAAAATCAAAATTTTAGTCACAAGAAACTTGGGCTAATTTATGGGACATATATGATTCATTTGCAGAAGCGAACCTACGAAAAGAAAAAAGTGCGATTATTATCAATGTACGAGTCGATGTTAGTATGCTTTTTTTTTCTAATTAGTCTATCGTCAATATTTGATGCATGAAAATGAAAATCTAAATGACGCTGAAACGAAGATTTATCGATATGATAACATCGATCAGAAAACCAGGTCTAATCAATCATCGCACAGTGAATTTAACGAAAACGTTTTTGTTTTAATTAATTTAAAAAAAAACAAAATTTAGATTCATCGGCATTTTTCTCCGAAGAATCGATTGTTAAAATGACACCATCGAAAACGGATTGTTTCCAATTGAATAATAGCAAACAAGATAAAGTAGATGAAGTATATTTTCCATTAACTGACAATCGTATGATAAATTGACTTGTCTAGTTGCCTGATATTGATGTTGATACTTTGATTATGGAACGTATTCTTAATACGAATAGATATTATAAAAAACAAATGATCTATCAAGCTTATAAAATAACAAATCGAGATAGTTGTATGTGTGTATTTGAGAAAGGATCTTGTGTTGTTATTATTATCTATGAATTATATATGTAGATTATCGATTTTCAACAATCAAAGATAATGAATATTTATTTGAAGAGAATACAAAAATGAATAAATATGATACTGTCAATCTTGTACGTTTATGGCATTATGAAAGTTTACTAACCGAAGCTCGAAATGTGTCTTGTTTATGCTGGAATCAACATAATTATGTAAAAATGATCTAAATAATATGAAAATTAAGAAATACGGAAGTTTTTCAGGATTTTTTAGCTGTTGGATATGGCAAGTTTGAATACAATAACGATCGAGAAGGTTGAATTTAATATAATTATAAATCAATAATTTTGTTTTGTTCTCTATAAACTAGGTCTTGTTTGTTGTTGGAATTCAAAAAATCCTGATGTATTAATTTTCTTTTTTCATCTGCTCATTGATTTCTTGTTCGTAGTTTCCCGAACGTTACTATCAAACTAATGCCGGTGTCACATCATTGGCATTTTCACATAAACGAACTAATTTACTATCCGTACAGTTCTCGATCATAATTTTAATATTTAAATGATTTTGAATCATTCTAGGTTGGTTTATTTAACGGTAATATTTGCATATTCGATCTCAATAAAAATAATACAACTCCCATTGTCGAAACCAAGTACGAAGAATTATTAAAATACGAGCAACATTGTGCAGAGATGCGCTGCTTTTGAATAGATTTGATAAGAAACATTCAGGTCCTATTTGGCAACTTGCATGGATTGAACAAGATCGATCATCGGATATCGTAAATGTTGAAGTATTAGTATCGATTTCATCCGATGGTCGTGTTACACAATGGATTCTACGCAAAGAATTTGAGGCAACTGGTAAATGTTCATTACATCAGGATTAATATATAGAGATAAGCGTTATATGCAGATTTAATACATTTGAAATCTCACCATTCATCACAAGTCGGTTGTCAAATATTGAAAAATAGTGATGGAACGTATATCGGTGGATATTTCTCGAATTTTGTCGGTGGTTTTTGCTTCGATATTCGACCCAATGACAAAACAATGTTTGTTTTAATTGAATTTATTCAATTGAAAATAAAATTTCTCACTTTTTATTTAGGTATTTATGCGGGACAGATGATGGTCTTATTCATCGATGTTCGACAATTTACAATGAAAAATATTTGGAATCTTATCGAGAACATTCAGGTCCTGTTTATAAAGTTCATTGGTCACCATTTGCTGAGAACATCTTTCTGAGTGCTAGTGCAGATTGGACAGTTCGATTATGGATGGTTGGATATTCTCATTCATGTTTGATTTGTTCATCATCGAATTGCAAAGCATTTTTCGATGCAATTTGGTCGCCCAAATCGGCAACTATGTTTTTTTGTGTCAGTGAAAATACAATTGAAATTTGGGATTTATCAAAGAGCATGTACGAACGTTTTTTTTTTAAATACAAATTCAATGATCTTTGATTGATTGAAGACTGGATCCGATTTATATTGCTCATTGTTCAGAACAAATAACATTAACATCAATTGCATATGCAACAGATTCGGATGTTTGTTGGAATTGAATTGAAAACAAGCAAGATCGAGATTTATTTTGCTTTTAGTGTCTTCTAATAGGAACTAGTGATGGTGTTGTTTGGGTTTATCATTTAGAAAATCTCCCACAACCTACGAATGTATGTAAATGAAAAAGAAAAGTTTGTTCGATTGTTTGTTCTGTGTCGTTTATAGACAAATGATTTGATATCCATTGTTGAACAAGGTATTTCAAATCAAGATGGAAATCCTTAGAGACTAACAAACAATTCTAACTATATATAATGATAATTGAGAAAAATAAATTCAGTTTATTGAAAGATTACCATGAAGGCGCTGAAAATATTTGAACTTGTCAGGATTATATACTCTTTACGTGTTTTTTTAACAAGAAGACATGATTAGCGGCATTTAAAAGCCTTGCGCCGATGCTATGGAGAACAGAAAGCGGCTGACAACAACATTTTTTTTGTAGATTCTTTTTTTTGCTTTGAGAAGAATCTTAAAGAACAAAAAAAATTTTCTTCACGTCAGTTTAGATGCGAGAAAACTACAAAAAACAAAAGTAAAATAGTCCTCAAATATAAGTAACAACAATATAATATTTTTATTTTCTTGCAAAAGTAAGTCGTTTTACATCATCTAAATAAAGATTGTTCAATTATCAAACTAATTACTTTACCTGTATTCACCTATCGACTGATAGTTGTTTGTTTTAGGATTATATATAGAAATGCACCTAGAAAAAATTTCATCATCTAAAATCCTTTTATGGTAAAAAAAAACATGAGCAGAACCGTAAATTTCTGACAGAAACAAAAAAGTCGCCATCTTTATGTAAGATCAACAGAATAGAACGTGAAGTCAAATAAAGCGAGAGAGTGAAAAACAAATGGACAAATAATGAGTCATTCATGAGAGAATAAAAATGTATAACGGATAAAACAATCTGTTCTCATTTGTTAAGGACATACATTTTATTTTATATAAAATAGATTTTAGAAAACAATGCGAAGAAATTCTTACGATTTAAATAGTCACAAAATTCACCCGGATGATAAAGCCAATGGGATAGAACTGAATCGAAAAGGTTCGTCGACACGTCGACAATCAAAAGCATCGATATCTGGGTAAACAAGATAATCGACTTAAATTATGCATTTGTTGAAAAAAAAACTTTATTCTAGGTTTCGAATGAAAGATATTTTCAAAAAAGATGACGATGACGAACAGAAAGAAGAGAAAAAAACAGCCGAACTTGTCAGTTTTGCTAGTCTCGTATGTACTCGACATCTTTTTTTTAAAATAAAACATATAAATTATTTTGTAGTTTCGCTTTGCCAATAAAATGGATTTTATCTATATGATTGTCGCTTCATTTGCGGGTAAAGATTCTTTTCTTTTTTTTGTATATTAAACTTATTTTGTCATTCAGCTTTGGCACATGGCGTCGCATTTCCTATGAGTAAGTGCTCGATTTATCTTGAAGTATAGATTGATTAAATAAATATTTGATTAGTGTTACTGATTTTTGGCAATATGATTGATTTATTTACGGACCGAACATTTGATTTATGTACAATGAATTTTACAATGTTCGATGGTCTTTGTCCAGCCGGTGTACAATTGACACCCGAGAATTTCTTTACTGAATATTCGTATGTGTTTTGTTTTTCGTCTATTACTTCTATTGAATTTCGAATAATCACATGTATAGAAAATGTAATTTAACATCTTTGAATTTCTCACTACCAAGCACGAATTTTATTTCAAATATTCGTCAACAATCAGTTTGGCTTGCCAGTAAGTGTTCGCGTATTTCAAAAAGAGTATTTCGTATTGCATTTTAAAAAAATGTAGTTATGGGATGTGCAACAATCGTTGTTGGATATTTTCAAGTTGCTTTTTGGTCCGTTGCATGCGAACGTCAAACACGTCGTATTCGTGAAGTTCTATTTCGATCGATTGTTCATAAAGAAATATCCTATTTTGACATTAATAAAACCGGTCAATTGAGTACAAGAATGACTGAAGATGTTAGTAAAGTTCATGATGGTACGGGTGATAAAGTTGGTTCAGCATTGCAATTTTTCTCTGCATTTCTCGCTGGTTTAACACTTGGGTAGGTCAGATGAATGTGCGTTCCACAAAGAGATCAGTTTCGTGTGTTGATTTAGATTGGTCAAAGGTTGGAAATTAACATTAGTTATTCTGTCTGTTAGTCCATTACTTTTTATCAGTGCCGTACTTTTTACGAAAGTAATTTAATGGAAATTAGAAAGATTACGTATTTTCGATTTTGATTTTCATAGATAACAGCAACAATGACATCACAAGAACTGAAGTCTTATGCTAAAGCAGGAGCCATTGCTGAAGAAGTTTTTAGTAGTATAAGAACGGTATTTTCCTATAATGGTTCGGCTTATGAATCGAAAAGGTTCGAAATTGGATGACAAAATGTAATTATTTTATAATTTTCATAGATATGAGAAGTTTTTAAGATCAGCCAAGATGAGTGGCATTCGTAAAGGAGCTTTAAATGGCTCATTAATGGGGGCTATTTGGTTTTTAATCTTTTGTACTTATGCTCTGGTAAGATAAAACATCTAATAACAAAAAAACGTTTCCCATTGAATAATCTAGGGATTTTGGTATGGAGCAAAACTTGTTCGAGAAGAGGATTATTCGATCGGTGGAATTATTATTGTAAGTGAATGTTTACTCAAATAGGCTGTGTATCAAGGTTTTTCTTTCTTAGGTATTTTTCTCTGTAATAACTGCTGTATTCAGTCTTGGTCAAGCTGCTCCTCACCTTCAAGCAGTTGCAGCAGCACGTGGTGCTGCATATACTTTATGGAAAATCATCGATACTGTAGTTTACAACAAGTTGACTGAAATCGAAATTGTGATGTTCTTTGTGTTTAGCCTTCGATTATTCAACTAGACAATCCGGATGGTATTCAAAAGAATGATTTAACTGGTGACGTCAAATTTTCTAATGTTGAATTTGTTTATCCATCTCGACCTGATGTTCCTATTCTAAATGGTTTATCATTTACAGCTCAACGTGGTCATACGACTGCACTTGTTGGTACATCGGGTTGTGGAAAAGTAAAAAAAAACGAATATTTATTCAGACAAAAAACAGAAAGATTATAATATTTAGAGTACATGCATACAATTATTACAAAGATTCTACGATCCAATTAGTGGATCAGTCGAAATCGACGGTGCTCCTGTAAATCAATATAATCTCGGTTGGCTTCGACAACATATTGGTGTTGTTTCACAAGAACCAATTCTTTTTCAAACAACGATTAAACAGAATATCCTATTCGGCAAAGTCGATGCTTCACAAGAACAAATTGAACAAGCAGCAAAGATGGCTAATGTACATGATTTTATATCTCAATTGCCAAATAAATATGATACTTTAGTTGGTGAACGTGGAGCACAATTGAGTGGTGTAAGAAAGGATTTTGTATTACGTAAATCGAAATATTTGATTTCTTCTAGGGTGAAAAACAACGTATAGGTATGAAATTGAATATTCAAAAACTTGAAATTTGAAAAATCTAATTTAATTAGCTATTGCTCGTGCTCTTATTCGTGATCCTCGAATTCTTTTACTTGATGAAGCAACTGTAAGAATAGAGTAAAATTCATTCGACTATTTGTTCGTCTTTTTGTCTAGAGTGCATTGGACACCGAAAGTGAACGAATTGTTCAAGATGCTCTCGATCGTGCATCGCAAGGTCGTACGACCATTGTCATTGCACATCGTTTATCAACAATAAAAAATGCATCGAAAATCATCGTATTGAATAAAGGAGCTCTAGTTGAAGAAGGTAGAACGAACATCGATTGAATTAGCCATTTCAATTATCTCGTTCTAGGAACTCATGAGAGTTTAATGGCTACGAAAGGGGTTTATTATGGTCTTGTTGAAGCGCAAAATTTACGTTCGAAAAATGAAAATGGAAAAGAAGAAGAAGAAATTGACGATGCTGAGGGTAGAGAGGATGTTTCGACAGCTGCACGAGGTCGAGCATTGAGTCAACTTCATTCAATTGAACATGAACTATCCAGTGATGGAAAAACAGAGACAATCAAAAAAACTGACGAAGAAGCTGATGTAATATCTTATTTTCTAAAATCGAATCATCGACTTTTACAATTCAATCTTATCTTTTCAGTATAAAGGTCCTTCGCCATTTCTAGCAATGTTAAAAATCAATCGACCTGAAATCGTTTTCATCATATTCGGTTGTTTATCATGTATATGCAATGGAGGTAAAACACCCTCAACTCAAATCTCTTAATATATTTTCTCTTTCTCTCTCTCGTATAGGCATTCAACCGGCATTCGGTATTATTCTCAGTAAACTAATGGCTGTAAGTGATTTACAAAAACACTTTTAACAAATATTTTCATTTATTTTTATTAAGGTTTTTCAACTTTGTGACAGCAAAGTACAAGAACAACGAATTTTAATGTACATTCTCATTCTGATTGGTCTCGGTTTTCTCATGCTAATAACCATGTTTTTACAAGTAATCATTTGACACTCTGTTCCATATGTAATCGATGATTTTTAGAGTTTTCTTTTTGCTATATCCGGCGAGGCATTAACTCAGCGTCTTCGTGCGCGAATCTTTCGTACTCTTCTACGACAAGAAGTCGGCTATTTCGATCGTCCTGAGAATAGTACGGGCGCATTATGTACTCGTCTAGCAACTGAAGCATCTGATGTTCAAGGCGTATGTTTGTTTGTTTGTCTCGCGACAAATCGAATTATTGAATTTAGGCAACGGGCATTCGAATTGGAACTATGCTACAGAATGTTTCAAATCTCGGTGTTGGAATTATCATTGCTTTTGTCTACGGTTGGTCGTTGACTTTACTTATCTTAGCATTTGTTCCGTTTATGATCGTTGCTGGATTTCTGCAAACTTATCTTTTAACTGGCTTTGCCGATCGAGTTAGTGAAAAAGAGAATATTCTTGAGTTTATGACGAATGTTTATTTAGGATAAGAAAGCATTGGAAACTGCTGGAAAGGTTAGATAATCTATCAAATTGAATAAATGAATTTGATTTTCTTTGAGTAGACTGCTGTCGAAGCTATATCAAACATTCGAACAGTTGCACAATTGACCAAAGAAACTTATTTCGTTGAAGAATATTGTAAACTACTCGATGTTCCTTTCAAGTTTGTTGGAAAAATATCCACGTATAAAACAAATGATACGAACTGATTCGATTTTGTAGAAATAGTTTAAAACGAGCACATGTTTTTGGAATCATATTCAGTTTTACAGATTCTGTAAAAATGAAAAATTTCTTTTACTAAATGGAAATCGTTTTCTTTTGTGTTGTTGAATAGATCATGTTTTTTGCCCAAGCAGCTCTATTTACATTTGGTGCCTGGAGGGTTGAACAGGGTGCAATGACGTAAGTGAAACAAAGATCATTGTTCTTTTTTTGCTAACAAAATTACATGTTGTTTTTCTAGATTCGAGAATATAATGCTGTAAGTTATATTTGAAAAAATCTGTTTTTCGTTTGATTGAGATCTTATTTGAATAGAGTAATGAATTGTATTATTTTTGGAGCGATGTCTGTAAGTTATTTTAATGAAAAAATTGATTGCTGATGAAGAGATTTTGATTTGTAAATAAAAGGTTGGTCAAACTGCTTCAATGGCACCTGATTATTCAAAAGCTGTGGTATGTTGAAAATTAAATTTGATAAAATAAATATCGACAATGATTTTTCATTTAGTCATCTGCGAAGAAAATTTTGCTATTATTTGAACGAAAACCTGCGATTGACAATGGTTCGACTGACGGCATGAAAATAGTAGATTGAAATATTTAAATTTATTACGAATTTCAAAGTTCTATTTTCGAAGGATAACTTTCATGGACAAATTGAATTGAAAGACATCGATTTTCGATATCCAAATCGATCGGAAGTTCAAGTTCTAAAACGTTTCAATCTAACGATTCAACCTCGTAGAAAAATCTCATTTCAATTCGATATAAAAACGAATCATTTTCATATCATATTTTAGACACTCAAGTTGCTTTGGTTGGCTCATCAGGTTGTGGAAAAAGTACGATTATTCAACTACTTGAACATTTCTACGATCCAACCAATGGACAATTACTAATCGATAATACTGATTTAAAAACATTGAATCTTCAATGGTGGAGAAATCAAATCGGTTTTGTTAGTCAAGAGCCGATTTTATTCGATGCATCAATTCGAGAAAACATAGCCTACGGTGACACATCACGTGTTGTCTCCATGGAAGAGATTCGAGAGGCAGCTAAAAATGCAAATATTCAGCAATTTATCGAAACATTACCCGAACAATATGAAACCAATGTTGGTTCCAAAGGTACACAATTATCCGGTGGACAAAAACAACGAATCGGTAGAAATCAGACGTATATTTATTTGATCTTATTTTCGAATATGTTCTTGTTTCTAGCCATTGCTCGAGCATTGATTCGTAATCCGAAGATTTTATTACTCGATGAAGCAACTGTGAGTTGAATGAACGAATCAATTGACTTGAAAACTGATTTTCTTGTTCTAGAGTGCACTTGATACTGAGAGTGAATTAGTCGTTCAAGAAGCACTCGATCAAGCATCTCGTGGTCGAACGACAATTGTGATTGCTCATCGTTTGTCGACAATACAAAATTCCGATGTCATTTGCGTTGTTCATCGTGGCCGAATCGTTGAATCAGGAAAACATGATCAATTATTGACTCAAAAAGGTTTTTATTATCGTTTAGCACAATCAAAAAAATGATCTGAACCAATAGATTTCGTTTTTTTTTATTTTTAAAAATTGCTTAACATATTTATTAACACTTTTATATAAATTCAGAACAAAGTTAATCTCCTTTTTTCGATGCTTGACGTTTATTGTAAAACCAAACACGAATAACATACGAATCGTAACCTAATTGCTCGGAGAGAAGAGCGATGTCTTGTTCTAAAACCGAGAAATGTACATACAAAGTAGATGTACGTATGAATGGGGGAAAAGAAACGTACGATTTGGTTTAGGATTTTGAATAAATGCTTCTTTGAGATGTTCGATATCATTGGCAGTGAAAATCGTTCGTTTTCGACGACGTCTACTACTATTCGATAGATTATGTTTATGATAATACGACGGTTCATGCGTATATTCCGTTGATTGATCATTGAAATCATTCGAATTGCGACTTATTTCATCGGTACTACTACTTGTCATTGATGTTGACGATTGAGTACAGATGGAAAGAGATGACGTGGATTTTGTTTGACTAAAACAACAACAACAACAGAATATTGCAAATTAAATGTCGATGTTCGTACTGTTGATTGAAAGACGATGATGACATATTATCTGTCGAACCAATTTTCTCATTCGTAATTCTAATTGATCTGAATCAGAGATGATTCAAAAAAAAGTCTTTTCATTGTCAACTTACAAATTTGGCACGAACAAAGATTCAATCATCGATGGATATTGCTCGAACGAAACAGTTCGATTGATGTTCATATAACTATCACAACTCGAAAGATCTAAGCCTGAGTTGAGTTGTTGAACTGTAAACCAATCGTCCTCATCATCGATCATGATTTGTTCTTGATCGTCATTTAAAGAAAATATTTCATCAGATTCATGTTTCTAAAGATAAAATGAAGCAATACGATCGATTAAATGAATGTTTTTTTATTTACGAAAAATTTCGTTTGACAATTTTCCGGAAACATTAATTCTTCCATTGTAAAACCAAGATTGAACATTTTCAGTTGCAAACGATCGAACACGAACTGATTTTCAAACTATTTTTCACATGTTCTTATGTGCGAAAAATCTCATTAGTGAATCATCGAATGAAAGAACGAGATATATAGCCAAACATGTGTGTTCACACACATTTTATTTATGTTATTCTTCAATAATGCATTAAATCAAAACAAAACCTTTCAACTTTTATTTTAGAAATGTAGTTTTGGAACATAATCATTGATGCTCTCGCATAGGTCTCCTTACCTCAAGCTATTGTATGAGTAGGAGTCGCCCTCATTCGTGATTGTTCTGAGTTAAGCAAACAAATGCTGGAATACAATGTACTGAAACGGCACCTTTCGAGTTCATTTTCTTTTTTGCATGAATATCTAACCTTGTGTAGGTGTTCATCGATATCTAAATACTAAATTTAACTTGTTCGATTAATCAATGGAGTATAGAGTATATGTGATATCGAATAATCATGAATGTGTGATAAAAATTGTAATTAGCACAATTCAATAAATCTAATTTAAAGGTCGCCTACGGAAATGTAAGAAGAAAAAAAAAGAAATTTTCAATCGACGGCCGTATTTCCGATCGAATCTCGGCAATGAATTATACGTAATCAGTTACTTTTCCGATTTTTCTCTCTCGGTTCTTATTTTTCTTTTCAAATGCACGGTATCGATCGAAAAAAACGAGAATTTCTCTAGAACTACATTTACCTCCTCCGACATTCTCTCATTCTCTTCAATCATCTGATTCTCATAAATACTAGAACACAGATTCAAATCAATTCACAATTCTTTGTACTTATTACACTCATTTCATCACAACATTTTTAACTAGAACTAATTTTAAACTATTCAACGATGTTTAATCCATCTTCAACAACACTCATTCATACCTGCTGCTATGCTTTCATGCTCATATTCATTACATCAACCGTAAGAAGATTTTAAAAAATCAGTTTTTTTTTTAAAATAATTCGATTTCATTCAGTGTTCCTATGTTATTGACTCGAACGATTTGAGAAACAATCTTGCCGAATTGGGATTGAATTCGGCAGCAGACATTGATCGTTACGTTCGTACAACGAAATTTCCACGTATTGGCCGTTCGCCATTGGATCTCGAAGAGAACGGAGAAGTCGATGACAACGATGACATCAATGAAAACGAAATCAGATTACTCGAACAACGAAGTGTTCTCTTTCCTCGTATTGGCAAACGTGCTTTTCATAATATTATCTGGGGCAACAGTTACTCCAATCCACATCGTATGCTGGATTCGCAAGGTCGATATCATGTCAACGGTTATGATTATCATGCATATCCAAATTATGTTCAATCAGTTACACACTTACGTGGCAAACGAAATCTCTCATCGTAAATACGAAAACATGTTTCTTTTTATTATTTTACGAGAAATAAAAAATGAGACAAAGATTTTTTTTTTCGAGCAAAAAAAAAGAGAGACACAATTATACAAATCAAATAGCAGATTCTTCTAATAAACAATAATAATAATAATAAAGCATTATTCTTCTTCTTCTGTTTTTCGTCTGTATTCACTTGTATTTTATTTTAATCGAAGAAATACATATGTAATTACGCATTTAAGCTGAAGTTGCTCCAGCAATGACTGGACTTGTATTGTGTTCGACTTGTAATTCTTCGTAGAACGCCTTTTCCTCAGTATTTTTAATCATCGTACTCAAACGATCGTTTTTAACATAAATACTAACGATTGCCCAAGCGGCCAAGATGAATGCAGCTCGGACAGCAACTAAACTTTTCCATGTTCCTAGTTGATCGTTCACAACTTCATTCTTTCAAAAGACAACAAAAACAAAATTCAGCAAAGCTAAAACTCGATTCACCTACAACTGTTAGAGTTTGATTGGTTTCTGTGTTTCCATATTGAGTCATACGTAGGTGATCTTCGGTTTTCATCATCACTAAATTAACTATCAGAGCCACTGCGTAGAACACAAATACAAATGCACAAACAACAGCAGGCAATGATTGACGAATTTGCGATCGATTCAGTTTGATCGGATCGATTCTATCGAAATTTATTTAAGAAAAAAAAAAGAAAAAGAAATAATTTCTTTACCTGTCCAAAATATCGACCATGCAAATGGCGAGAAAAAGATAGAATAAAAGATGAGTGATCAAGGCAATTGTTCGGTAGATATTGAAGAAATTCGTCGGATCGGCATTGATGAATACATAAGCAAATATGCAGATCCAGAGTGCGTATCCTGAATTGATGCCGTGAATGAAAAGAAAGAATTTCTGTAGAGCACTGTGAGTTTGTTTTGCCACTTGAACGGTGTAGCGTTTGAGAATTTCGGCGGTTTGCTGTTGAAATGTGTAGGTGTCGTCGTAGCCGACGCCGGGCCGACTGGCAAAACGAACGACAGCATCGTCTTTATTGACGCTGGAGATTTTTTCTGAAAAGAAGAAAATAAAAGGAATGGTGTTTCGTGGAGATTCGAGTTGTTTTTTTTGTACTTTTATCTTCGAAATAAATTCGAGGTGTTGCCGAACTTTTCGATGGTGTTCCAGCTGCGTGTGAACTCGAGAGAAGCAAGTCAGGTAAAAGTAATTCGTTGGATTTTTTTGATTTTTCGACAATAACTTCATCTTCGAATCCGTCTAAAAGCGAATGTTCAGGTTGTAGTTGGGAACTAGAACGAGATTTTCAATTGGAATTGATAAACTGGCAAAGAAAAACAGAGATTTATTACGATGATTTAACACGACGTCGAGCTCGTCGACGTTTGGTTGTTTGTCGTTCATCAAGTTGTTCCGATCGAGGTGGTAAAGGCAACTAAAATGATAAATTAAGAGCAGTGTATTTAGTCAATTGAGTTGTACTTCTTTAGCCGATGATGGTGAAGCTGTTTCTCGGCCAGTTGGTGTTTGCTGTCGTGCTAATTGTTGTTTCGATCGTCGTCGTTGTCGAGCACTTTCATCACTTGTTACTGTACGTGGTGTTTCATCGCTACTTGCAACGATCGGATTAGTTGACGGTAATTTCGGTAATCGACGTCTTGTTTCGTTTGTTGCCATCGATTTGAATGATAACAAGAGAGACCTTAGAATCGTGTCTTGAATGTTGTCATAGAGACAACCAATAATAAAAAGCGACATCTTGTCATGAATTTTACCATTTGCTTGTCCAAGTTAAATAGTTCTTCATTATTTTATTCACTATGTTTCTATTTTTTCATTATTATAATGGATATGCTGAATTAATGTAATCGTTTACTAATTTTTATTTATAAATGGAATCCAGCTCGTGAACGTGTGAAAGAATATTTTTCTAATTTCAAACAAATTCATTTACATGATTATTGATTTTGTTGTATGTGATCAATTGTTTTTCTTTATTTTTATCTAGTATGGTCTATCAGACTTTGCTGATGATAAAGTTGCCGATGAAATTCAGCTAGTTCATTTTTCTTTTTATTTGTCTTCAAACGTCTAAGCATATGTTTTAGTACAACAATAAAGTCTGATGAAAAAAAATGTGCTTCGACAATAATTTATCTTCTTTTCATTTCAACTTAGAAAACAAATTATTACAGACATTTTGATTGAGAACTAACATAGAAAATTACTTTATTAGAGAAAAAGAACTATACAAATAAATTTTAGAAATTATTTAAATTACTAATTTTTTTCATTTTGGTCATCAGTGGTTGGCTCTTCAGCATTTGTAACCAAATTTGGATTTTTACGTGGTTCAGATAATTGACGTAGCAGACTGTCCAACACATGACGCAAAGTAGCATTTAGATAAAAATTCATTGTTGGAAAAGAAGGAAATGGTGGATGTTGAGACAAATGGACTGTTGAAATCTCGATATTCTTAGCAAGCATCATCATATTGAAATAAGTCTTTGGTGGTTCTGACGATTTAATGGCTAAGTTAAGTCGATTTTGTAACGGATCGAGTACGAATATATTGTTTGCGATTCAGAAAGGTTTTTTCATTGAAACATCAGACACAATCAACGTAACTCGATGAATACAGCCAAAAGATTCACCAATAACTGTCACATCGCTTGTATGTGTGTCAGGTTCGTTATTTTTAATTATAGGAACTGGCACATTCATATTAAGACTAGTGTATACAATTTTGTTAACAAAAGACAAAAACTTGTCTGTATCTGCTCCACAATATTTCACGTTAACAAGTAATCGATGTGGCACAGATTGACAAAATGATATTGTTGCTCTTCCTAAATCTGTTAAATAATTGCCTGCAGCATCAATTCCACCAAATAAACAAACACGTTCGATTTCAAGATGCTCTTTTCCCTCATCAGAAATGTATTTAAAAAACATATCTGCCATTTTTTCCAAATTTCGTTGTATCAAATACATGCTGCAACGAGTAGGTAATGTCAAAGGCGAGATATGTCGAATGTAAATAAAATTCTCTGAGAGAAATACAACAAGACACCAACAACTTGCTACACCACTGGTGCCCAATACGTTTTTTTTTATCGAACAACAGCCCATCTCAACATTTGAAATCACTTCAGTTGGCAATCTAAACAACAGCAGACATCTATCTTTAAATAAATTCAAAAAAGAAGTCTATAGTTTAATAACACCAATCAGGTAACAGTTACAAATATTTTCAAATTTTTTTTCGATTCTTTCTATAATAACGTTCCATACATATTTTTCGATTCTGAATCCTAATATCGAGTTCGTTTTTTTTCGAACTTTTTTCTACTTACAAGTTTTTTTCAAAAAAAAATTTTTTTTCCGATTTTTTTTATGATGATGTTCTAGACGTATTTTTTCATCCTGAATCCGAATATCCTGTCCGTTTTTTTTGATTTTTGTCTACTCAGAAGTTCTTATGAAATTTCATTTGTACCTAATTGGATATGAAGTGTATATCAATACAACTCGATCCATTGTCTCATGATCAAAATAAGGATGACATACACATAGTGTTTAAAGATTTGTTTTTAGAAAAACGAACTCAAATATGATCGTTATAGAACCGATCGATTAGAGAGAACATGGGTCATAGGGTTCATACGAACTATTTCTTCAGTGACGACATACGAAGATATATAGAACTTTCTTTTTTCTTGTCTTCCTTTCGATAAATAAATCACGTTCTATACATGTAGTAACGAAATCACACTAGAGATGTACTGCGAAAAATTACATAATGAAAATGTTTAAAAGAGCGAATATCCGTTTGAAATATTATTCTTTTATCATATGATATATCATGCTGATTTAGTAGAAGTTCAAATCTAATGATATGCAAATTCTCAAGACTCAATGTGAAAGTATAACAAAAAAAACGAACCGATCATCTGTTGTATATGCCTTTGAAGTTGAAGCAGTAGCCATTGTAGTTTTGTTTTAAAATGATGTACGAGTTTTAATGGACGAAAATTTATGAAACAATTGAATACAATACAATGGTCTTATGTATATGAGAAGTTAGTTCTTTTCCCAACATTTTACTTTCGTCAAGTTTGTACATTACAATACGAAGAACAAGACGAACATACGTCGAAAATAGGCAACGTTATTCTAATCATCTCTTTCAATAATGCACTGTACTTTTACTAAGACAAACATTTTAAAAATTTAAAACTTTCAACTTGATAACTCATCAGATTGGTAAACCTACAAAATTTAACTATTAATGATGTATGCCATATCACTACCCAGATCTATCGATACGACTGTCCGTATTTGGTCATAATTTTTCCGCTTATGGACCGCATTATTAAGTAAACGGTCAGTATTTG